>JAEPEX010000114.1_pt1 | contig 237195 bp, 211 predicted proteins | sample 9130951 | NCBI WGS metagenome assembly JAEPEX01 (sample SAMN17228542, study PRJNA684324) | microbial mat metagenome | biome: saline marsh[ENVO:00000054]; feature: microbial feature [ENVO:01000007], biofilm[ENVO:00002034], sulphate-reducing...; material: estuarine water... | reverse complement strand
CCACCTCCCAGATAAGATGGTGCAACCCCTCCACTGCGGTATTGCCGATATACATCGCCGGCCGTTTACGTACCGCCTCGAGGCCATCGAGTACCTTTATCTGGTCGGCATCATATTGTGGCTCATGTGAACTCAATGCACTGTTCTCCGATTGCATGGGTGAGGGCGTATGGTGCAGCCCTTTTTTTACTGTTTTTACAGAGTTACAACAGACTTACGGGAACTTTATAATATGGTCTTTTCGCTCAATTTAATTGTTAAAAAGCATTCTAACAATATTAGGTGGCTGCCTGCGGTAATATTTCCTTCACGCCTTGATCCTGAACATAAAATCTCATGTTACAAGGTTCTCTCATGTTTCAAAATTCATTAGGATGTGCAGTCCCATCAAAAATAAACGCTTTTATAGCTGCATCGGCATGATGACACTGGTAAAGCCGGGATCATCGTCTCCTTGCAACAGGCAGGGACTGTTTTGTGTATCGATGTATGCCTTTACCACTTCACTTTCCATAACCTGAAGCGCATCGATAAAATATCGGCAGTTAAACATGAGCTGCATGGATTCTCCTTCATACTCAATGGATAATTCATCCTTGGCGCTGCCGATATCGGCATGTTGCGAAGTGATGACCATACTGCCGGCTTCGATGGATAATTGGATGGTATGAAACACGTCCTCGGTAAATATGTCGGTTCTTTTCAGAGATTCTAGAAATGGTATGCGCGGGATACTCAGCTTATTGTCTGTTGCGATGGAATCGAGAATTGACTGATAATGGGGAAATTGTCCCTGACGCAGGCGAATCACCATTACCGCCTCGCCGTCCCTTACCACCAACTGCTTATCCTCGAAAGCCAGTTCAATGGTATCTCTGTTTTCACAAAACTTACGTAACTCCTGTACCCCTTTTTTAGGAATAAGGGTTACCTCACTCAAATTGAGCCCATCAACATCGGTAGCCACATCCTTTTCCATGATGGACAAACGATGGCCATCTGATGAGATCATCCGCAGATATGAACCATTTTCTTTCTTTTCCTTTTCGAACAGGACCGAAGTGAGAGAGTAGATGTTTTCATGTTCTCCAGCTATGGAAAAAATCACCTTGTCGACGAGATCAAGAAAGATGTGTGACTCAAACGAGATAAACCCGTCTTCGTCATAGTCGGGAAATCGGGGATACTCCTCACTGGGTATACCAGCTACGTTATAGGTGCTCTTTCCTGCTGTTATGGTTATCCAGTGATTTTCCTTCTCTTCAAGGTGAATTGACTCTCCGGCCGACTCCCTGACTATTTCAAATAATTTTTTTGAGGGAATGGTTATGGTACCGGTTTCATTGACCTGGCCACTAACAATAAGTTTCAACCCTACTTCCAGATCGGTGCCGGTCATGACGATTCCCTGGTCTTCAACTTCGAGCAAGACATTGTTCAAAGCAGCCAGAGTACCTCTTTTATTTGTGATGTTTTGTAACTCACCAAGCTTGTTTGATAGTTCGTTCTTGTTTACAAAGCAGTTGAAGGCCATGGCTCAACTCCCTATCATAATTTATATTCTTATTATTTTTGTTATTAGAGCTGCTTATATCTTGAAAAAAAGAGTAACCGTTTAGTTTTACTTATATTTTTTACAACAATAGCGATGTTATTAAAATGTCTTTTCCGTTATATTCCGTGTTATTAACACCGTTATCGACACCTTGTGATCAGGTTGTTGTAAATCGTTGTCAATTGAGTGTTAAAAAAAATTGTGCGACGCACCAACCGTTGCTTTGATTAGTTTTCTTCCATAAACCATAAAGTATACCAGAACTACCTAAAATATCAATAAATAATCAGAATATGACGAAGTTTCGGCAAATAGATGAAAAAATAGATACAACGATGTCCCAAGCGCTTCTGAAGGGGTATGAGAATGGAGTATATACGGGGGCGTCAGCGGGTTTTATGTGGCAGGAATTTAATAATGATCCATCACATACCGTTTTTTACGGAAATACCGGTCATGGTTGTCAGGATTTGATTAATCAAAACACATATTTTGATCTGGCCTCGTTAACAAAACCACTGGTAACCCTTCTCTGTCTGCTCATCTTGATAGAAAAAAAGTCAATCCAGTGGAGCACCCCGATCTCCGCCTGTCTGCCCGTGAATAATACCTCCCTGTTGCGTGAAAAAACTGTATTCGACCTGGCTGCTCATCTTTCCGGTTTACCGGCGCACCGCAATTTCTGGGATTGTTTTGATACTAACACAGATAACAAGCAATACACCCTTATAAAACACATTGAGGCCGAACCACTACAAAGTGGGCAGCCGCTGCCACTCATCTACAGTGATCTTGGTTATATCCTGCTGGGATACCTTATTGAGTGCATCACTGCGCAATCATTGGCCGTGTATTGGCGTAACACCGTGGCAGCACCTCTTGATCTTGGCAATGCACTTCATTTTTCCGACCCTTCAACTGACCCTGATAATTATGTATGTACGGGCCAATGTCCATACACCGGCATCGTTTTGTCCGGGGTGGTGCATGACGACAACTGCCGGGCCATGGGAGGAGTTGGCGGTCATGCCGGCTTATTCGGGACGGTGGAGGGGGTGTTGCGTATCTGTAAAGAGATGATAAAGCTTTATTATGGTAAGAAATCGGCACTGCCGATAGCAACTGATGTTTTTCGTCGGATATGTACCCGCATAAATGGTTTTGATTGGTGCACAGGCCTTATGCTGCCCTCACTGGATTCACCCAGTTGCGGTCAACATTTTCATAAACAAAGTATCGGCCATCTGGGGTTCACCGGTACCTCTTTCTGGGTTGATCTATCAAAAAAGGCCGTCGTGGTATTACTGACAAATCGGGTAATAAAAGGCGATGACCTGAGCGGCATCCGGCGGTTTCGGCCCACCCTTCACGATGCTGTTATGTCCGCTCTGTTACGATGATAACAGACCCCCGCCGATCAACGGGGGTCTGTTAAAGAGGACTAATATTACCACCAGCAGATCGTTTGATCCGCCGCGAAAATTTTATCAACCAGGGCACTGTAATCAGGACTGTCAACAGATAGATCAAAACTATCCTCTTCTCGGTCGCGGGTCACGATTTCAACGAGTTTTTTTACGGTTTCGTCCGGTTCGGAACGATATACGTTAAGTATCTTCATAATTTCCCCCAATTATTTGAGGCCGTAAGGAATGATGATGGTCATCTCGCGCAGCTTTTCACCGACTTCTTCCAGGGTGATGGGCTCCAGTGCATTTTTTTCGACATTTGCTTCCACAGTGGAAAAAATTTCTCCTTCCATATCGCGCAACATCTCGATACTCTCCAGATTATGCTCGTCAAGCTTGTCCATCTCATGGTCCATAACGACCCCGTAGGAGTACATGTTCTCCACCGCCAACCCAAGCGCGGAACGCATTCCATCCACCGCATAATCTTTGTTTCGATAGAGAAAACAGACTTTTTTGTATTCCATGTCATGCTCTCCTATAAACTGAGGTAGTAGTCGTAGTCTTCGATGATGATGCCGTGCTGGGCCTGCGTTGCCATTTGTTTGGCACTGAGGCCGGCCGGAACATCATTTATGTCGTAGCCCTGTTTGGCGTAACTGTCTACGCAAATAGAGATATCATCGACAAGCTCGCACAGGGCGGGAAAATCTTTATCCTTGGCGTTGTGAGTGGCGGTCCAGGTAAAAAACACCTTGACCTTTGCGCCTTTTTCCTTTGCCGCCTTGGCGACGCCGATGACATGATGGAGCTGGTTCGGGTTGGTTACAAAAATACCCAGACTTTTTGCCATGGTGAGCCCTCCAGTCGCTCTATGTTAAGCCGTCAGTGCAAGGCGTGAGAGAAACCATGTGATGGTTGATTCACGCCTTGGGTGCGGATAACGGCAATGGTGTATTTCTTAGCCTTTCTTGATGAAAAAACTGAAATAGCCGCTTTCCTCTTTCTCTCCGAGATACTCATGTCCGGCACGGTCACACCATCCAGGAATATCATTGCGCGAACCAGGGTCGGTGCCATCTACCTGCAGAACCTGACCGGCCTGGATTTTGCCGATCTCTTTCTTGGTGCGCAGCAACGGCATTGGACAGCTCAGCCCTTTTGCATCGAGAACCAAATCCGCTTTCACATCATCTGCTACCGGTTTTACATCACTCATGGTTTTCCCTCCAGATATGTTTTTAGGTCAACAATCAGGTGAACGTTCACCCCTGAAACAGCAAACCGCATAAAGTGAGTACAACATGTCAGCCTACCATAGACAGTGTGGTTGTTAAAGTAAATAAACAACCGTGCGTTCGAGGTCTTTATACAACCACCTCAGGCAGGGGGTGGATGCTTTCAGTGGTATTGTTTCTGACGTTTTGGAAGGGTCGGTGCTGGTGGGGCTGACAGCTGGTCTGTATCATGGGGCGGTCAAGATGGTTTGCGGCACCAACAATATTGACAAAATCCGGTACTGACGGTAAAGCAACCTGAATTGTTTTCAATAAGTTGGTTATCGATAAGGAGGATTCCAATGAGTGAAGAAAGCGTCATGGTAAGCAAGGTGAAGGGGTTATACAAAATCCTTTGCCAGACCGAGTGGAACGCCACCGTCACCGGTATCCTGGTAGGTTTTTTGTCGGTCATGATTATGGCTTGGTGGCGCCCATGGGGAGCGGTTGGGGCGATTCGCAACTGGGGAGACTGGATAATGCACGGCATCGCCTCCGGGCTCGGCTCCGATGCCGGTATTCTTATCCTCTACGAGGAGGCCCCAGGTGCTTTGCTGGTCAATTCCGGCTCGGTTATCGGCATTGGTTTTGTTCTGGGCGCCTTTGTCTCTGCCTGTCTGGGCCGTGAGTTTGCGCTGCGGGTCCCTCCCCACCGGGAACTGGTCAAGGCGGTAATCGCCGGCATCCTTATGGGTATCGGCGCCGCTCTGGCTGGGGGCTGCAACGTTGGGGGTTTTTACAACGCCCTTGGCAACCTTGCCGCCAACGGATTCACCATGATGATTGGGCTTGTTGCCGGCGTCGTGCTTGGTCTCAAACTGCTCTATCTTGAAATGGAACACATCAGCTGGGGTGACGGGGGCGCCAAAACCATTGAATTTCCCAAGCCGGTGGTAACCCTTCTGGGGATTGCGGCGCTGCTTTTTGTGTTGTGGCAGGCTTACTCCTACTCCACAAACGAAGATAGTTCATATATCGCCTCACTCAGTGGTGTCATTCTTATTGCCCTTGCCCTGGGTTATGCCATGCAGCGCGGCCGCTGGTGTATGGTGCAGGGGTTTCGGGAGCCGCACATGACCGGGGACACGACCATGGCGCGATCGGTGATGATATCGATTTTTATCGTTGCGGTCGGGGCGGCCGTCTTGAAATTCGGGGTACCCGTTCGCGGTGAATTCGGCGACCCGGTGTTAAACCCGGCCTACTACGTGCGCGGCACCTTTGGCTGGGGTGGTGTGGTCGGTGGTTTTATTTTCGGCCTGGGCGCCATGTTTGCCGGCGGCTGCGGCTCCGGAACCCTGTGGCGGGTCGGCGAGGGGCAGGTGAAGTTGATGCTGGTGGTGCCGTTTTTTGCGGTGTCCAACTCCCTTCTGTCTTCCTGGTTTAAAGATAATTCGTTTGAAGAAGACGGGGTGTTCGGCCGTTATATCTATCTCCCTGAAATCATGGGATATGGCGGCACCCTGGTACTGATCGGGGCGTTTCTGATCGTATGGTATCTCATCGTCACCTGGAACGAGGAAACCAACAAACTGATTGTACCGATGTAAACCCGGTAAGCCCCTCATGGATGATGCTATCGCAAAAAGTCGAATGTACAGCTAAAGATGGCTAAGTAAAAACATAGCTATACTAGGAGTGGTGGGCGTTTTGACCTCGCAGTTGTACATATGGTACGTCGAGAAGTCAAAACGATCACTTGAGGCCGTAGAGCGAAGTTTTTACGACGCCATCATGGGTAAAAGGTTGTATTTTCCTGTTGGAGAATACAACCTTTTTTTATTATGGTGTTGGCTCATACCGAATTCTCTTTTTAATCTGTGGGGCTTTTATGCGAAAGACGGCGGTGTTCAAAGATAGGTTGTTTCTCATGCATGACCCGGGGGCCAATCACCCCGAGAGAATCGATCGGTTGCGGGTGATCTATGATGTTGTCGAACGTCCGGAGGTGCGGGAAAAGTTTCTTTTTCCAGTTGCGGATCCTGCTCAACCCGAGCAGATTCAGGCGGTTCATGATCAAGCACAGTTTGACCGGGTGTCTCGAACCCAGGGGAAGGATTTTGATATTCTCGATGCCGATACCACCACCTCATCGCGTTCCTATGAGGCTGCCCTGCTGGCCGCCGGTTCGGTAATGAAAGGCATTGATATGATGATGAGCGGCGATGCCGATAACGGGTTTGCCCTGGTTAGGCCGCCCGGCCACCATGCCGAACGCGACCGATCCATGGGGTTTTGCCTGTTCAACAATGTTGCCATCGCCGCCCGTCACGCCCAGCGTGCTCATCAGCTCGACCGGGTCATGATCATCGACTGGGATCTACACCACGGTAACGGCACCCAGTTCTCTTTTTATGGTGAGAAGGAGGTGTTGTACCTCTCCACCCACCAGTACCCCTACTATCCCGGCACCGGCAATGTTGCCGAGGTGGGGGTGGGGGACGGTGAGGGGTACACGGTCAATGTTCCCCTTTCGCCGGGCTGCGGTGATCTTGAATATGCCGCTATCTTTAACGAAATAATCATTCCCATCGGTATATCGTATCAGCCGCAATTGATTCTCGTATCCGCCGGTTTTGATATCTACCATGGTGATCCGTTGGGTGGTATGTCGGTGAGTCCGGCCGGGTTTGCCTATATGACCAAAACACTTGTTGGTCTCGCCGATACGTGTTGCGATGGCCGCATACTTGTCACTCTGGAGGGCGGGTACAACCTCAAGGGTCAGCGTGACGGCGCCGTTGCGGTGTTGGCGGAACTGCTGGGCGAGCCTCTGAATACAGAGGGGTTGGGCGCCTACTTAAGTGATGAGCTGGATCAGCAGATGAGCAAGGCCACTGTATCACGCCTGGAAGTAACAGAGGTGAAAGATGCGCTGGCAAAATATTGGCCGTATCAGTAGAACAGCAACTATCTCACCGAGGTATAACAGATGATTTCACGTCAAGAGGTTGAGCACGTGGCCCACCTGGCCCGGTTACACCTCTCAGCTGATGAACTGGTGCGCATCACCGAGCAGCTCACCACCATTCTCGCCTATGCCGATACTCTGGCCGCGGTTGACACGGACAAGGTTGCCCCCACCACCCATGCCGCCGCCAGCACAACCGCCTTTCGCGACGACATTATACGTGCTTCTCTGCCGCTGGAGACGGCGCTTGCCAATGCCCCCGCCCGCGATGAGCAAAACTTTATCGTCCCCCGGGTGATCTAGCTTCCAACTTTTTCTTTTTTCACTATAGCGCCAACTATAACCCGTGAACCCTTGTTTTCTCACCATATCTGAAGCGCTTGCGGCGATGGCGCGCGGGCAGCTCAGCGCAGTGGAGCTGACCCGGTCGTGCCTGGACAGAATTGACACATTTGATTCGCGCCTGCACTCCTTTATCACCGTTGACGAAGAGGGCGCCATGGCGGCTGCCGCGGCCGCCGATACGAAGCGCGACTTAGGTGATGAAGGAAAGCTGCTCGGTATTCCGCTTTCCATTAAAGATCTGATCTGTACGGAGGCGATGGCTACCACCTGCGGTTCCAAAATGCTGGCCAACTTCATCGCTCCCTACGATGCCGCCGTTGTGGAGAATATCAGAGCAGCCGGCGGCATCATGGTGGGCAAGACGACGATGGATGAGTTTGCCATGGGGTCTTCATCGGAGACCTGCTGCTTCGGCGCCCCGGCAAACCCGTATAATACCGACTTCGTGCCCGGCGGTTCTTCCGGCGGGTCGGCGGTATCGGTGGCGGCGGCGGAGGCCCTCGGGTCGCTTGGTTCCGACACCGGCGGCTCGATCAGGCAGCCGGCCGCTCTGTGTGGAGTGGTGGGAATGAAACCGACCTATGGCCGGGTGTCGCGCTACGGGCTGGTGGCGTTTGGCTCATCGCTGGATCAGATCGGACCGATCACCAGAGACGTCACAGACTGCGCCCTCATGCTTGCGGTTGTTGCCGGTTATGACCGGCGCGACTCAACCTCGGTTAACCGGCCGGTGGAGGATTACCCCGCCGCCCTGAGAAAAGGAATGGATACCTTAAGGATCGGGGTACCGCGCGAGTTTTTCCAGGAGGGTATCGATCTCGAGGTAGAAGGGGTGGTACGCGGAGGCATCGACATGCTCAGCGATGCCGGCGCCACCGTGGTGGAGGTGACGCTTCCCCATATCAAGTACGGGGTTGCCGCCTATTACCTGATTGCCTCCGCCGAGGCCAGCTCCAATCTGGCCCGCTATGACGGGGTGGCCTATGGGTTTCGCGCCCCGGCCGATGAACTGCTTGCCATGTATAAGGATACCCGTACCCAGGGGTTTGGTGAAGAGGTCAAGCGTCGCATACTTATCGGTACATACGCCCTTTCCAGTGGGTACTATGATGCCTACTACAAAAAAGCCTCACAAATACGTACGCTTATTATAGAGGACTTCAAGGCGGCATTCTGTGACTGTGATGTTCTCGTTTCACCGGTGAGTCCCACTCCGGCCTGGCGCATCGGGGCCAAAACGGATGACCCGCTGGCCATGTATCTGTCTGATATTTTCACCCTTTCCACAAATCTTGCGGGACTGCCCGGGATCAGCGTACCCGGTGGTTTCAGCGGCGACGGCCTGCCCATCGGTATTCAGCTCCAGGCCCCTCATTTTCACGAATCCGTCCTGCTCAGAGCGGCCTATAACCTCGAGCTGCAAACGGAGTTGGCAAACCACCTGCCATCCCTGTGAGATAGAAATTTTCAAGGTACATCACGATGAACATAGCCATTCCGGCCCATATCGAGGCGATTGTTCCCTATCCTCCCGGTAAGCCGCTGGAGGAAATAGAGCGCCAGTATGGCCTGAAAAACGCCATCAAGCTGGCCTCCAACGAAAACCCCTTTGGCCCCTCCCCCAAGGCGTTACAGGCAATCCAAAACGCGATGACCGGTCTGCACCGGTACCCCGACGGCTCAGGCTATTACCTGGTTCGGGCGTTGGCCGAGCATCATCAGGTGGAACCAAACCAGATCGTGCTGGGCAACGGCTCCAACGAGGTAATTGAGTTTCTGGTGAAAGCGTATGTCAATGAGGATGATGAGGTTATCACCTCACACCCATCTTTTCTGATGTATTCCAAGTTCGTGCAGATCAAAGGTGGGGTAAACCGGGTAGTACCGCTGCGCGACATGGCCCACGATCTCGATGCCATTGCAGCTCAGGTAACCGAACGAACCCGTCTTGTGTTTATCGATAATCCCAACAACCCGACCGGTTCCGCCCTTTCCCCTGAGTTGTTTGCATCATTTCTGGATGGGCTGCCGGACACGATCATCGTTATTATTGATGAGGCCTATGCGGATTTCATGGAGGCGGCTCTGCGGGTGCCGTGTAAAGAGCTTATCTCCGACCAGCCGGGCCGCTGTGGGGTCGTCTGTCTGCGCACCTTTTCAAAGGCCTACGGGCTGGCGGGATTGCGGGCCGGATACGGGCTGATGCACGAGAGTATCGCCGCCATTCTCAACAAGGTTCGGCAACCGTTCAATGTAAACTCCTTTGCCCTTGCCGCCGCCCATGCCGCAATACATGACCGGCACTATTATAACACCGTGGTAAGCCGGATCACCGAGGCCAAAGAACAACTGATGCGGCGGGTGGAGGAATTGGGGTGCAATCCTTACCCGTCCCACACGAATTTTTTCCTGATCAATATCCACGACGATGCCGCAACCTTGTGTGAGGCGATGCTCCACTCAGGGGTAATTGTCCGGCCCATGTCCAGTTACGGTTTCACCAACTGCTTTCGCATCAGCGTCGGCACCGATACCGAAAACGAGCGGTTTCTGGAGGTGTTGTCGCATTGCCTGAAGGTGTGCGGCTATGGTTGATGGCGTCGAGGTCGTCACCATAGACGGCCCGTCCGGGGTCGGTAAATCCACCATAAGCAGGCGCCTGTCCCACCATCTGGGGTTTACCTATCTTGATACCGGGGCCATGTACCGGGCCGTGGCCTGGTATGTGAATCGTCATGGTATCGATGCCGACAATGAGGCCCAGCTCACCGATAACCTAGATAAGATTTCCATAACTCTCATTCCGGCCCACCTTCCCGGTGAGGATACCGGTGTTATCGTCAACGGCGAGCACCTTGGCGCTGAGTTGCGCACCCCGGAGATTTCCATGCTGGCCTCAAGAATTTCCGCCCTGCCGCCGGTGCGCCGCTGCTTGACCCTGATGCAGCAGGAGATGGGTAAACAGGGCAAGGTGGTGGCGGAAGGGCGCGATACCGGCACGGTGGTCTTTCCCGATGCCGCCTATAAATTCTTTTTAGATGCCAGCCCCGAGGTTCGGGCAAAGCGCCGGATTGGTCAACTTCAGGCAAATGGGGAAACAATTTCCTTTGATGAGGTGCTGGCCGCCACCATACAACGCGACCGGCAGGACAGGGAGCGCTCAATCGCGCCCTTGCGTCCGGCCGACGATGCGCTGCGTATCGACACCTCCACGGCGACCATCGATGAGGTCGTTGACCGTATGCTTGGTGTTATAGCCGCCGGCCCCACCCTCTAAAGGGGGCGACCGGCGGAGGCGGTAAGCGAGAGTTACTCGAGAACGAGGTCGGCCCGGCGGTTCTGGCTCCAGGCGAACTCGGTTTGTTCGAAAAACAGCGGGCGCTCCTCGCCGTAGCTCACGGTCCTGATCCGGCTGGGATTTATCCCCAGATTGATCAGGTAATCGCGAACGTTGATGGCCCGTTTTTCACCCAGGGCAAGGTTATATTCCATGGTGCCGCGGTCGTCGCAATTTCCTTCGATGATGAGGTTGTTGGGTACCCCGGCGAGGAAGGTGGCATTGTCAATGAGGCGGGTCTCCATGTCGGCGCGGATGGCGGCCCGGTCAAAATCAAAGTAAATGGGAAGCAGGGGGCCACTGGAGCGGCCATAGGTCTGTTTGTACTCCTCCGTCGAAGCCGCCATCGCATCCTCCACCACAAGGCTGCCCATATGTCGTGGCCCGGTGGTGGCGGAATCATCCAAGGCGCCCTCGACGGGTAGATTTGATTCATCATAGATGGAGGTGGCGGGGGGGATAATCCAGGGTCGACACGCCGGACTCAAGGGCGGTGGCACTGCCCGATTGTGATTCCGGGGGAATCACGGTTTTCTTTGAACAGGCTGCTCCGAAGACGACAAGTGTAATGATGATGACGGCCGCCAGGCAGGTTTGATTGACGCGTGCACCCATGTTTGTTTCCTCCGTAATTTAGCGTTGCGGACTTTTGCGCGTCATTTTTACCATGGTTTGCACATTATGTCAGCGATCTTTGCTGACATAAATAAAAATTTGAGCCGTTGCGGCAGCGGGAATAGTTTTTTTGATGGGGTTGTCTTGTATCACAACAAAACCCGGTATGGTCGGGAGCCAGCATGAGTGGGTTACGCTTTTATGTTACTTGTGCGGTGGGGTTGGAGGAGCTTGCGGCGGGGGAGATCAGCCGGGCGGGCGGTACCGTGCAGCGCTTGAGTACCGGCCGGCTGGGGGTTACCGGCTCTCTTGAAACCGCCTACCGTCTCTGTTTGTGGTCGCGGTTTAGTTCCCGAGTGGTGTTGCGACTGGCCCGATTTGCCGCCACTAATGGCGACGAGCTCTACGAGGGAGCCCGCAAGATACGGTGGCGTGAACATATCGACCCGCGGGCAAGTTTTGCCGTGAACGCCCGCATCGATACCAACCGGGAGCTCAATCACAGCAATTATGCGGCACTGCGCATCAAGGACGCGGTGGCCGATTACTTTCGCGACCGGGTCGGTTACCGACCGTCGGTACGGGCCGTGCGACCCGATGTACAGCTTATTCTTCGGATTGCCGGCGGCTCCGCGGAAGTGGGGGTGGACCTGGCCGGCGAGAGTCTGCATCGGCGCGGCTATCGCACCGGCGCTCACGGGGCGCCGCTTAAAGAGAGTCTGGCCGCGGCAATTGTCGCCATGAGCGGCTGGCGGATGGATGAACCGCTGGTGGATCCGTTTTGCGGGTCGGCAACACTGCTGATCGAAGCGGCAATGATGGCTTGCGATACCGCGCCGGGACTGTACCGTTCATATTTCGGTCTGCTCGGCTGGGCCGGACATCGCGCTGATCTCTGGCGCTCTTTGATCAGCGAGGCTACCCAGAGAAAAAAAGATGGTGGCGCCCGCCGCCCGCCGCCGCTGCTCGGCTATGATGGTGACCCGGAGATGGTGAAAACGGCACGCCACACCCTGGCACGGGCCGGTTTTGGTAACAAGATAGAGGTGGCGGTAGGCGATTGCGCCTTCTTGCAGGTAGAGGCCGATTCCGGGCTCGTGGTATGTAACCCACCCTACGGCAACCGGATGATTGCAAAGCGGGCGGCCGGCTATCTCTATCGCGGGTTTGGTGAACGACTCAGCGAGCAATGTGATGGCTGGCGACTGGGTTTTTTTACCGGCCTGCCGGAGTGCGCCGAGTTTGTCGGGGTCAGGTGGCGGAAAAAAATTCGATTGCAAAACGGCCCCCTGTCGTGTCGCCTCTTCGTCGGTAAGATAGAGCGCCGTTCCAAGGCGCCATTTCACCCACGGTTGGCGGAGGGGTTGAGCCCTCCCGATGGTGAAACTCATAGTGCCCGCACCCTGAGGGACACGATTGCACATCGCTTTACGTGGGCCAGGTTACGGGAAATAGAGTGTTTTCGCTGTTATGACGGCGAACTCCCCGGCTACGATGTCCGCCTTGAATGGTATCGCAAGTATATGGTGGTGTCTGAGCGGGCCGACTCACAAGCATCACCCCCCGCATCCAATCCCCAGCCAATGGCGCATATGGTAAATGACGTTCGCACCCTGCTTGGCTTGAGCCGGGATCAGGTGATCCTTGCACGTCCTCGCCGTCCTGACGATAGCCGGCCGCCCAGATTGTATGAGGCTGGTGAGCAGGGTGGTATCTTTCTGCTTGATTTCGCCTCGGCGAGTTCTTTCGGCCTGCCCCTTGAACAGCGTGAGCTGCGGGCCAAAGCGGCCGCCGTTGCGGCGGGTAAAAGATGTCTGCACCTCTACAGCGGCACCGGGGTCCTTGGGGTGCTTGCCCTGCGTGGCGGAGCACACCGATGGGTCGGGGTGGAGCCCGACCCCGAGCTGCATGGCAGGGCGGAGCTCAATCGCGCCCGAAACGGCTTAAGCGAGAAGGGGCTGGAGTTGATCCAGGAAGAGTGCCTTGCCTGGCTGGGCGGCGGCCGGTCCTGTTTCGATCTGATCATTGTCGACGGGACGGCGGCTGTCTTTGATGAGAAGATGGACCATCTTATCATGGCCGCCCTTGGTCGGCTCGAAGCGGGCGGCATGGTCTGGTTCTGGGGGACGAGAGCGCCTTTTGCGGCGGCCGGCATATCCGCCACCGCCATGAGCATATCATCTTGTTCCGGGCTTGCCCCTGATGACTGCCGACCGCAGCCACTACCAGTGTTATGGCAAATCAGCACGGCACGTGAGAGCCCCTGTTAAATTCTGGGCGTGTATGGTACAATGGTGGCCGATACACAAGAATAAGCGTACATTCTTCAAGGTAGGACAGGTATGGGCACATCTGATCAAAAACCGGATACTTCGGCTAATCGGAGCATCGAGAGTTTGGTGCAAGAGTGTGATGATTTGCGCGCACAGTTGGCCGAGGCTCAGCAGCACAACCGCGACAAGACCGATTTTATCGTCAATATGGGGCATGATATCAGAACCCCGTTGCACGGAATCCTGGGGATGACCAATCTGGTACTGGAAAGTTCATTGACCGATGAACAGCGTTCATACCTGGAAATGGTCTCTTCATCAGCCGAGCGTCTCTCCGATGTGGTTGCCCAAAGCCTTGTTTTTACCAGGATCGAGGCCGGCACCCTCACCCTTAAAGATGAGACGGTGGCCCTGGCTGAAACCCTGGACTATGAGTTGTATGTGCTGCGGCTCACGGCGCAGAAAAAGAACCTCACTCTTATCTTTACGGTGAGCCGTGAGATACCTCGCCAGGTAAACACCGATATTGCCCGGTTGCTCCAGGTGATTGGACACCTGGTCAACAACGCCATTAAATTCACCACCAAAGGCTCTATCGAGGTGTTGGTTAGGGTGGTCACCAGGCAGGCCGACGGTGCCTTAGTGCTAAAATGTACGGTCACCGATACCGGCATTGGCATCGCCCAGGAAAAACTCGCCGGTATCCGGGATAAATTTCATCACAACCATACCTCCTTTGCCCGCAAATACTGGGGAGGTGGGATGGGGCTCACCGTCGCCGCTCGTATTGTCCAGTTGGCCGGCGGTGAGATCGATGTAGAGTCCACCGACGGACTGGGCGCCACCTTCTGGTTTACCTGGCCATGTCGTTCCGCCGTCCCTGAAACAATCAACCATCAACCGCCTCCGGACGACGAGGTCGAATCCGCCTGAATTTCTGATAGATGATGTTTTTTAAGCAGGTCCGCCTGCACAGCTACGGCTATGAATTGCCCGAACGGGAATTGAGTTCCGCCCAGATCGAATATTGGCTCACCCCTTTGTACGAGCGCCTTAAGTTGCCGAAAGGGCGTCTTGAACTGATGAGCGGCATCACCACCCGTCGGCTCTGGGAGCCGCCACGAAAACCGAGCCAGGCAGCCGCCGGTGCAGGTCGTAATGCACTGGCCCGGGCCGGGGTTGACCCAGGTGAAATAGAGTGTCTGATCTGCACCTCGGTGTCCAGAGATATGCTGGAGCCGGCCACCGCCTCATTTGTCCATCATGAGCTGGGACTATCCAGCCGCTGTCTGATTTACGATCTGTCAAATGCCTGTCTCGGCTTTTTGGATGGCATGCTGATGCTGGCCACCATGATCGATGCCGGTAATCTGAACAATGGGTTGATCGTGTCGGGTGAAACCGCCGAAGACCTAATCGAGTCCACCATTGCCGCCTTGCTGGCCGATCCGGAGTTGACCAGAAAAGATATCAAGCCGGCCTTTGCCTCACTCACCATCGGCTCCGGAGCGGTGGCCTGGTACCTGTGTAAGACTTCCTCTTCGACCACGTCAATGCCGCTGCTCAGTCATGGCTGCTGGCGGGCCCAGACCAACCATATCGATCTCTGTCAGGGCGACCGCTACGGTGGCTCAACCACGTTGATGGCTACCAATTCCGAGGAACTGCTGGTGCAGGGAGTGGAGACGGCGCAACTCACCTGGCACGATTTTATCGCCACCGGCGGCTGGGAACTTGATGAAATCGATCACTACTTCTGCCACCAGGTGGGCAGTGCCCATGCCCGGTTGCTGATGGAGCGCCTTGCTCTTGATCCGGCGAAAAATTTTGAAACCCTGGCTACCCTGGGCAATGTCGGTTCCGTCTCGGCGCCGCTGACCATGGCACTGGCCATGGAGCAGGAGGTGTTTCGGCCCGGTCAGAAAGCGGCGCTGCTCGGTATCGGCAGCGGCATCAATTGTCTGATGGCGGGGGTGACGTGGCCATCCTAGATCAACCAGCGGGATTTACCGACGAACAGGCTCAGGCGCTGCTGAATATGGCCCGGGGAAGTATCGGCCATCGTTTGGGTTTGACACCACCGGTGCAGCCGCCGGATGATCCGGCCATGCAGCGACATGCCGGCGTTTTCGTTACCCTGCTGCTGGCGAACAAACTTCGTGGCTGTATCGGCACCCTGGAACCGGTGGACGGCATCGCTGACGCGGTAATTCGTAACAGCGTCGCCGCCGCCTTTTCCGATCACCGCTTTGCTCCGCTGACCGCTGAAGAGTACAAACAAATCACCATCGAGCTTTCCATCCTGAGTGCGCCTCGCTCCCTATCTTACGATACCCCGGAGGAGTTGCCGGGACTGCTGCGTCCAGGGATCGACGGGGTCATCCTGGCCTTTGGTTCACGCCGGGCAACTTTTCTTCCTCAGGTCTGGCAGCAATTGCCCGACGCCGCGATGTTTCTGCGGCAATTAAGCATCAAGGCGGGGAGGGAACCCTCGGCATGGCGCTCCATGAACCCGGAGGTTTTTATCTATCAGGTCGATAAGTTGGTGGAGTCGCCATAACCAGCCAATGTGAACTTTCACGAGAGCATCATGAATAAGCTTTTACTCAACCCTGATCTGCGCGACCAATTGCGACAGCTCTACGAAGATATGGAGACCGCCTATGATGCGGTCGCCGTTTCATTGTCGCTGAGCTGCACGGGGTGTCCCGATAATTGCTGTGACTCCTATTTTCATCACCATACCTATATCGAATGGTGCTATCTCTGGGAGGGGATTGCCCATCTGCCCCCCGATCTTCAAGAACGCATCATGGCCCGGGCGCGTGCATACGAACTCAACTCCTCCCGGTTGACACCCGAGCCGGCGCCCGTCATGTGTCCGCTTAACGAGGGGGGGCGCTGCCTGCTCTATGCACATCGGCTCATGGTGTGCCGAACCCATGGGGTACCGGCGCGGCTGAGCCTGCCCAACGGGATGGTCAAGGAGTTTCCCGGCTGTTTTCGGGCCCAGGAGTTGGCGGTTGCAGTGCCCGCCGGTAGCGGCGGGGTTATGGAACGAACCTCGCTGCTGGTGAGACTGGCGGAACTTGAAAAAGCGCTGATCGGCGGCCACCGTCTGCCCCGTATTAAAATGACCATCGCCCGCATGATTGTCGGCGGTCCGCCCCGGCTGCCCTGAGTTTCGCGGAGTTGCGCGGCGGCGTTCACCATCGGTGGATTACGGCAGATCCCTGCCGGTGGAACTCATCGCCAGTTGACAGTCCCGGATGCCCCTGAGCGCCCGCAGTCGGTGAGCGAGGTCCTGGATGGAAGGCGCCGAGCCCTTGACCACCACCACCTCAAGACAATTGTTGCCGTCCATGTGGACGTGGGTGGTGGAGACCACCTGCTGGTGATGTTCATGCTGGAGCCGGGTTACCTTTTCCTGGAGCTGGTGCTGGTGATGATCATAGACCAGGGTGATCACCCCCATAACAGGGGTGTCCGATTGCCAGACCTGCTCGACAAGATCCGTCCTGATCAGATCACGGATCGCCTCGGAACGGTTTGAGTAGCGCCGTCGGCTGATCAGCGCATCAAATTCGGTCAGCAGACTATCTTCCAGAGAGACGGTAAAGCGTTTCAGCATAATGAAAATTGTTTCGAATATGTATGTATAGAAACATGTACCGTACACAATCCGTGGCCGTCAACCAAACGAAGCGAAGTATCACGATTTTTTTCTTCGCGATATAAGTCTGAAGTCTAAAGTATCATAGTTGAGCCACCTCAGAGTGACTGGGTGATTTTTTGTCGTCATGGTGTTCTTTGACAGCGTTAAAACGGTTTTATTTCACTGGATTTTCATATGTCAACTATCAACCTCGATGGTCTGCACAGCCCCATGCAGCCCATCGGCGTTATTGAATCGTGTTTTCCCGAAAAGTTCGGCGTTCCCCGACAGCCGGGACTGACCCCGTCGGCCACCGGCCGGATTATGCTGCGAGAGCCGTTTGACCGTCCGGAGATGTTTCGCGGTGTGGAAGATTTTTCTCATCTCTGGGTTGTCTTTCTCTTTCACCAGGCGGTGGCTGAAGGGTGGAAGCCGACGGTGCGCCCGCCGCGGCTCGGTGGAAAACAGAGGCGCGGTGTTTTTGCCACCAGAAGCCCGCATCGCCCCAATCACCTGGGGCTCTCCGTGGTGCGTCTGGAAGAAATGGTCTTCGATTCACCGCTCAGCTATCTGCGGATAAGCGGTATCGATATGGTGGACGGCACCCCGGTGGTCGATATAAAGCCCTATATCGCCGCCACCGATCAGCCGGCGAACAGCGTGCCGGCCCCCGGCGAGGGTGTTGCCGAGATCGTATTCAGCAGCGACGTACAAAGGTTCTGCCGCCGGTATGAAGCATCCACCGGCCGTCGCCTGCACGCCTTGATCGGCGAGGTGCTCGCCCAGGACCCACGCCCGGCCGGCCAGCGGAGCAGGGAAAAGGAGTTTGGTATGCTGCTCTGGGATGTCAATGTCAGGTGGCGCCGGCAGGCGGACGGCTACATCGTTACCAGCTGTGAGCGCGTTGATCCCCCCACTTAGCTCTCATCAAAATCCATGATCACGCAGCGCAGCCTGCCGCCGACCTTGTATTGAGCGGTGGCGATGTCGTAGTCGAGGCTGGCGCCGTCAATCTCGATATACTCGCCCACCAGCCGGGCCGGGCCGGGTGATTCGATGCGCTGTGTTTCATCGAAATAGAACAATTTATCGGAATAGAGCGTCTGCTGCTCGCTTTGCCGATTGACCACCACGTTGTCTTCCAGGGTCAGGGTACGTGATACCATATCATAATGGCCGATATCGGCAACCACGGTGATGATATCGCCCTGCTCACTGTAAATCTCGCCATCCACCGAGCGGAGGATAAAGTCGTTGGGGGTGTTGCCGGTTTGCGCGGTTTTGGCGCGAATGACCCCGGTTTTTTTGTCCGCCTTGTTCTGCATAATATGGACATTGTCCATGACGAATTCCTGGGTGGCGGCCGGGGCCGAGCTTGGGCCGCTGTCGAAGTCGCCGCGCGGCGCCAGGAAAGAGGCCACCGGCGGGCGCCACAGCGGAAAGGTGACAATCATGACAAGCGGCGCCAGCCACAGCAGATTACGGCGGGCGTTCATCAGCACCGGTACTGATCCAACAGGGAATGGTACTTGCCCTTGGCACGCACGATTATCTCGCATAGCTCGCGCACCGCTCCCATCCCGCCCTTCTGGGCGGTGACCAGGTGGCATGTTTCGCGTACCTCGGAAGCGGCGTCGGCCGGGCACGCCGCGAGCCCCACCCGCTGCAGCACGCCGAGATCGATCCAGTCGTCCCCCATATAGGCGACCTCATGCGGGGTTTTGCCGGTGGCGGCGATAATTTCCTTAAAAGTATCAACCTTGCGGCCAACCCCCTGAAACAGGTGTTCGATTCCCAGTTCAGTGGCCCGGCGTGCAACCATGGCGGAGGTGCGGGCGGTGACCAACCCCACCTCCACCCCGATGTTCCGCACCAGTCTGATGCCCATCCCGTCCCGGACATGAAAACTTTTTTCCTCGGCGCCCTGGTCGTTATAGGTGATCCGGCCGTCGGTGAGCACCCCGTCAACATCGATGAGCAAAAGTGATATCTGCTTGGCCCGTTCCTGAACCACCGGGTCCATCGAGAATGCTTCGGCCCGGCGCCGCGAGCGTTCTCGCATTGCGCTCAGCACCTCACAATCGGAAGGATGGTTGAACTCGGTCGTACTACTCATGGATTTCGGAAGAGATATCGACATCAAGGGCGGCGACACTGCGCCATAAGGGGACGATCTGGGAAAGAAAGCCATCCATCTTATCAAGCATATAGGAGTTGGCGCCGTCACACTTGGCCTGGGCCGGTTCCGGGTGGACCTCCATGAACAATCCATGCACGCCGGCGCCGATGGCGGCCCGCGTCAGCGGTGCGATAAAGTGGCGCTGGCCGCCGGAGACCGCGCCGCCGCCCGGCAGCTGGACGGAATGGGTGGCGTCGTAGATCACCGGGCAGCCAAGGGCTGCCATAATCGCCAGCGACCGCATATCCACCACCAGATTATTGTAACCAAAATTTGCTCCCCGCTCCAAAAGCATGACCGGGCTTGTCCCTGATGCACGGATTTTTTCCACGCTGTACCGCATGTCCCAGGGGGCGACAAACTGGCCTTTTTTGAGGTTGATCGGTTTGCCGGTGCGGGCGGCGGCCACCAGCAGATCGGTTTGCCGGCATAAAAAGGCGGGAATCTGCACGATGTCGAGGACCTCGGCGGCGGTTTCGGCCTGATGCGGTTCGTGGATGTCCGAGACTACGGGGATACCCAGCTCATGTTTGACCGCCGCCAGCAGCTCCAGACCTTCAGTCAGACCGGGCCCGCGAAAGGAGTTGATGGAGGTGCGATTGGCCTTGTCGAAAGATCCTTTGAATACATAGGAAATATTGTGGTGTCGGCACAGATCGCGCATGGTGCGGGCCACCGTAAAGGCCACATCTTCGGACTCCAGCACACAGGGCCCGGCCATGAGCAGCGGCGGACACCCATAGCCGATCTTAATCGGCGGCTGGCCGGGACGCGGGATGCGAACCACTGAATCGATCATCTGCTTATTTTTGCTGATAGTCAACGGCGGCGCCGATAAAGGCGCGGAAGAGGGGGTGCGGCACCATCGGCTTGGATTTTAATTCCGGGTGAAACTGGCAGCCCAGAAACCAGGGATGGCCGCCAAGCTCGACGATCTCCACCAGGTTGTTGTCCGGGGAGACGCCTGAGATAATCAGACCGGCTGCCTGCAGCGGTTCGCGGTACTCGTTGTTGAACTCGTAGCGGTGCCGATGGCGCTCGGAGATTTCACCGACCCCGTAGGCCTGCTTAGCCAGGGTGCCGTCAATCAGCGTGCACGGATAGGCGCCCAGCCGCAGGGTGCCGCCCATGTCCGAGTGTTCGTCACGAACCTGGACGATATTGTTACGATAATCAAACCACTCTTTGCACAGATAGATTACCGGATCGACGGTTGCCGGATCCATTTCGGAGGAATGAGCGGTGCTGATCCTGGCCACATTGCGGCTGAACTCCACCACCGCCAGCTGCATGCCCAGGCAGATCCCGAAAAACGGGATACCGTGCTGCCTGGCATGGGAAATTGCCTTGATCTTGCCTTCCGCGCCGCGCTTGCCGAAACCGCCGGGCACCAGAATGCCGTCGCAACCGGCCAGCAGTTCGGCGGCGTCGGCGCCTTCCAGATCCTCGGCGCTGATGTAGCGCAGGTTCACCTTGGCACGGTTGGCGATGCCGCCGTGGCCAAGGGCCTCGTGCAAGCTCTTATACGACTCGGTCAACTCCACGTACTTGCCGGTGACGGCGATGGTGACGGAATGTTTGGGATTGTTGATGGTTTTGATCAGGGATCGCCATGCCGACACATTGGGTTGTCCGGTCCAGACGTTGAGCAGTTCGAGGATTTTCGTATCGACCCCTTCCTCGTGCAGGTGCATGGGCACTTCGTAGATGTTGGCCACGTCGATGGCGGTGATCACCGCGTCCGGCGACACGGAGCAGAACAGGGCGATCTTGGCCTTAAGCTCAGCACTCAGGGGCACCTCGGTACGGCATAAGATGATGTCGGGCTGAATACCGTCGGCTCTGAGTTCCCGCACCGAATGCTGGGTGGGCTTGGTCTTTACCTCGCCGGAGGTTTTGATGTAGGGCACCAGGGTCAGATGGATAAACAGGGAGTATTCACGTCCCAGATCAACCCGAAGTTGCCGGATCGCCTCGACAAAGGGCAGCCCCTCGATATCGCCGATGGTGCCGCCGATCTCGATAATGGCGATGTCGGCGCTGCCGTCGAGCTGCAATACCGCGGCCTTGATTTCGTCGGTGATATGGGGGATGACCTGGACGGTACCGCCCAGATACTCGCCGCGCCGCTCCTTGGTGATCACCGAGTAGTAGATGCGGCCGGAGGTGTAGTTGTTTTTCTGCGCCATCACCGCGTTGGTGTAGCGCTCGTAATGGCCCATGTCCAGATCTGTCTCGGCGCCGTCGTCGGTGACATAGACCTCGCCGTGCTGAAACGGGTTCATGGTGCCCGGATCGACGTTGATATAGGGATCGAGTTTTTGAAAGGTGACGGTAAGCCCCCGGCTTTCCAGCAGAGCGCCGATGGAGGCGGCGGCCAGCCCTTTGCCGAGGGAAGAGAGAACGCCCCCGGTGATGAAAATGAACTTGGTCCGTTTGGTGTTGTGTGGTTGTGGCATGAAGTCTCTCCGCGGCGGCAGGGGTAGGCGAACGATGCGCTCTCTTATACAATGGTTTCATACTGGAATCAAGGTGTTGAAAAGCGGCCGGAGATGGCCATGCTCAGTTGCCGGTAAGGCGGTTTGTGCCTATTGTAATATATGAAACATCAACATTGATCATGGAGTAAGCCATGAAGTATTTGGGTATTATCAGTCTTGTCATGATTTTCGGCGCCATATCTGTTATTGGCGTCTCTTACGCTACGAAACAACAGGAAGATACAATGAAGCAACAAACAGCACTATTTGGCGGCGGATGCTTCTGGTGCATGGAGCCGCCCTTTGAGCAACTGGAGGGGGTAACCGATGTAGTTGCCGGCTATACCGGCGGCAGCGCCGAGGATGCCACCTACGAAAAGGTATCACGGGGCAAAACGGGACACTATGAAGCGGTACGGGTAACTTATGACCCGGAAACGGTATCGTACGACACCCTGCTCGACACCTTCTGGCGGCAAATCGATCCCACTGACGACGGCGGTCAGTTTGCCGATCGCGGCAGCCACTATAAAACCGCGATCTTCTATACCACCGAAGAACAGCGCTTAGCGGCCATGCGCTCCAAGGCAGCCCTTGATGCCTCCGGTATTTTTGAAAAGCCGGTGGTAACAGATATCGTGCCGGCGGAACCGTTTTACGTGGCTGAGGAGTATCACCAGAATTACTACCAGAAAAACGTGGTCCATTATTCGCTGTACAAAGAGGGTTCCGGGCGCAAGGGGTTCATCGAGCGGGTATGGAAAGACCAACCCATAGCAGCCGGCGGATTCGTCAAGCCCAGCGAGCAGGAACTGCGCCAGACCCTTACCGATATGCAGTTCAAGGTAACCCAGAAAGACGGCACCGAGCCACCGTTTAATAACGAATACTGGGACAACAAGCAAGAAGGGATTTACGTGGATATCGTCTCCGGCGAACCGCTCTTCAGCTCACGCGATAAGTTCGACTCGGGTACCGGCTGGCCCAGTTTCACCCAGCCCATTGAAGAGAGCCGGATAACCGAGCACGTTGATCGCACGCTCTTCATGACCCGCACCGAGGTGCGCTCGAAACAGGCCGATTCCCATCTCGGCCACGTCTTCACCGATGGCCCGCCCCCCACCAACCTGCGCTACTGCATCAACTCCGCCGCCCTGCGCTTTGTCCCGGTGGATGAGATGGAGGCCAAGGGATATGGGGAGTACCTGGAACTGTTCGCCAAGAGTGAAACCTGATAATCTTTTTTGTTGATACCGGGGCGGTTTATAAACCGCTCCGGTGGGTTTTTTACGGCGCCATCAGTTTGGTGCTCTCGTAGAAATTCGAAATTGCTTTCCTTTGCTTCTGCGCTTGCCGTAGTCACCTCAAGCTTTTTGGTGTATCACCCTCCATGGTCAACACGACTGTAATAGTGTAGTATGGCTCGTCGCGCCCGGTGGGTTTGCCGTGTTTGGGGTGCGGTTTGTCGGCGGTTACTGGGTGATATAAAATGAAGCCATTTGCAAGGGGGAATCGGGTGAGCGATTTTTTAGATATTTCCGGTAAGATTTTTCTTATATTCGGGGTGGCCAACAAGCGTTCGGTGGCCGCCGCCATTGCCCGCACCCTGATCGATCAGGGCGCCGTGGTCTATCTTTCGGTACGCTCCGAGCAGCGGGCGACTACCGCCCGCAAGCTGTTTTCCGGCAGCCCGGTGTTTGTCTGTGACGTGGAGCATGAAGAGCAGATCGTTGCGCTGAAAGCCCAGGTGGAACAAGAACTTGCCGCGACAGGTGGGGTGAAACTGGCGGGTATCGTCCATTCCATCGCCTTTGCCAATTACAGCGAAGGGGCCAAGCCGTTTCATCAGACCCTGAAGCGGGACTTTCTGCAGGCGGTGGACATCTCCTGTTATTCACTGATCAGCATTGCTGATCAGTTCGCGCCACTGTTGGCCGAAGACGCATCGGTGGTCACTATCTCCATCTCCACCACGAACATGGCGGCTGAAAATTACGGTTACATGGCGCCGGTCAAGGCGGCTCTGGAGTCGTCCTTATCCTTTCTCGCCAAAAGCTTTTCGTCTTTTTCCCGGGTGCGCTTCAACGCCGTCGCCCCGGCCCTGCTCAAGACCTCGGCCTCGGCGGGGATTCCCGGCTATGTCGAGAGCTATCTCTACGCCGAGCAGGTGATTCTTCGCAAAACCGCCATTGCCACCCAGGAGGTGGCGGATACCGCCGCATTTTTGCTCTCGCCGCGTTCCTCAGGTATAACCTGTCAGTCAATCGTGGTTGATGGCGGCATGGGGGTAAACTATTTTGACCAGCAGTTGATTGGTGCCACCCTGTCCTGAACGAATCGGCACGCGTGCCGGCATCTCAGCAAAGTTTGTTTCCACCTTACCCATCATGATCGCGCTGCATGGTGACCACCCTTTGTGGGAAGGGGATTTCTATATCCGCCTCGCCGAGCGTTTTATAGATGGAAAAATAGAGATCGGAGCGTACCGAGAGCATGGAATTGACGTCCTTGATAAAGCAGCGCAGCTCAAAATCGATGGAACTTTCTCCCAACCCCATGAAGAGCACTGAGGGTTGTGGAACGGCGAGGACCATCGGGTGCCGCGAGGCAATCTCGAGAAGCAATCGCTTCAGCTCTTCGGCGTCGGTGCCGTACGCCACCCCCACCGGTACCACCACCCGTCCGATCGTGCCGGTGAGGGTCATGTTGGTCACTACCCCGGCAATTAACTCGGCGTTGGGAATGATCACGTCGTGCCGGTCAAAGGTTAAAATCCGCGTTGAGCGCACCGATATTTTCTGGACGTAGCCCGAGTATCCGGCCACATCGATCCAGTCGCCCTCTTTTATGGGCCTTTCCACCAGCAAAATGATGCCGGACACGAAATTCGACGCGATGGTCTGCAGGCCGAAACCGATCCCGACCGAGAGGGCGCCGGCGAAAATTGCCAGACTGGAGAGGTTGAGCCCGGCCGAGGAGATGGCGATCAGCGTTGAAAAGGCGATACCGGTATAGCCAATCCCGGTAATCAGCGCATTTTGGCCACCGATGTCGAGCCGGGTGCGTGGTAAAATGGCGACTCTGAAGAGCTTTTGCAGCCAGCGGGTAATGACGAGACCAATGGTGAACACCACCGCCAGCAGAAAGATTACATCCAAGGATAAGCGCACCTCACCGATCGACAAACCTTCGTTTAACGCATGCCAGATATCCACCAGGGTTGTCCAGCGCATCCCCCAATTCAAGGCCATAAGTGGCAGGACGGCGACCCCGATAAAAAAGGCGACGAAAATTGGTAGCAGGGTTGGCGAGGTATCCTGGATGGCACCGCCACGATTGAACAATGGCTCCAGCAACGTTGTGAGGATCTCGAAAATAAAAAAGCACAACCCCAATAGGGCAACGGTGGCCAGCATGGGCCCGAGAATCTCGCTGGCAAGCAGGGAAAATCCGAGAATAATCAGGAGCGTCGAAAGAATCGCCGCTACCCTGAGCGCCCATCCAAATACCAGCAACAGGGGGCCATGGATGGCGGCCTCGGCGTCGGTGATCTCGGCTGCCCGGCTCCTTATGTTGTCACGGGCGCGCGTAAAGACGATTGACAGTCGCCACAGTACAAAGCTACCGAGCAGAATAATGGGAAAGGTCAATACCGCTTTGGCGGCACCGCTAAACTGGTAGCCCGCCTCGATGAGTCCCCAGGCGGTAAGCAGTGACAGGGTGAGGCCTAGCAGGAACATGAGCCGGTAGCCGACTCTGGCCTGTTGTTCGTCTACCCGGATGATGCGGATTTCCTCTTGCCCGGGGGCAAACAGCGACTGGCCGAGCCAGTGACCGACGGCAAAGAAAATGGCCACCAGCGGCAACAGTGAAAACGATTTCTTCAACCCCACGAAATCGAGCTGAAGCAGGTAAAAACCGCCGATGAACAGGCCGGCGCTTAGAATAGGCAAAGCGAGCTGCGTGCAGTTGATGGCAATAGCCGGCCAGTTGATGGTCTCGCCCTCCTGAGCGGCCCGGTAACGCGGGATGAGACGGCGCATGACTTGGCTGCGGAACAAGGTCACGGTGACAATACCCAGGAAAAAAAGAAACAGTGAAAGCGGCAGTCGGTTTTTCAATGCTTCCCTGGCATAGGGTTTGGCAAAAACCGTTTGCAGTGATTCTTTTTCCAGCCGCAAACCATCCATGAGTTCGGAAAAAGCGGGCTTCCAGTGAGTGATATTGAGTGGTGAGGGATCGCGAGCGATCAACGACCTGGCCATTTTCTGTCGAATGGAGTTGTCAAGTTCGGTGATCAGCACACCGGACTGCAGGACGATTTCTTCGGCCTGAACCAACGGTTCATTGGCCGCGGCGATTTCTTCCTGGAGTTCCAGCCGGCGGGTAGCCATCTGTTCGGATTCGACCGCGCCATCGGCGGGGACCGGGCCGAGGGCCTCAAGCTGGGCAGTGAGGGTGCGTAGCGGGATACTGCGATTGTCGACAATCGCCTGCGCCTTCTGACGCTGGTCGACAAGTCTTTGGCGTATCGTTTCCAGCTCTTTGACGGTGGTCTCCGGTTGCTCAAGCAGCACCTCCGCCTGCATGATATTGGTGTTCCAGATAAGAAACTCTCCGGTATCAGATGCCGTGCTCGCCAGTGGCCACAGCAGCAGACAGAAAAACCAGGCAAGCAGCCACACGGGTTTTAATAGGGGTGGTATCGTAGAGTTCATAATTTCTCTTTAGGTAAGTTTATCGTCAAACTCGGGTAGTTGTCTCTACAGGCGTAGCGATATGGGTGGTAAAACCTCTGATATGGGAAGTTTCTGGGATGGAGTAAAACGGATTTATTCAAAAAGATCGCCAGTAATGAGGACACCTCTTCTCATCATCTCGCATGTAAAACAGCAGTGTCTTTCGTGTTCATCGTGATGCGACCGGACCTTTTTTCATAGTAGGCGGGCGCTTTCGAGGTTATGGACATAATTATCCCCCGCGAACATCGTCATGTCTCTTGTTGTGAACCCATCGTTTCCCGTCACCTGATCTCTATCGTAACCTGCCCCGTCAATCCATGACGGTCCAGTTCATCCCTGCCATTTTCTCAAATCGACCAGCAGATAGCCTTCCGAGTCGACTATTGTAACCGGGATGGCAAATAGCGAGCCGGGCAACACCATGGCTGCCTCGGCCGCTGTCGAGGTAATGAGGAGCTGCCGCCTCATCATTAGCGAGAGTGCAGCCTTTTTATGGTGTTTCATGAGAGTTCCCGACCTATTGCTCTGCACACAGCAGATCTGTGGTGCATTTGCTCGTTAACAGCAGCTCCGTGAGCACTGTTTTGTTGAAATCAGCGGTGAAATCGTCGCGCGCCGCTGCGGTTATGGTAATCTGCCCTCTGGTTCCTTTGCTCAGCCAGCCACTATTAACCTTTTATCAACCTTTCTTCTGACCGTTTCCCGTGGGATACCGGTTGCTTCGCTGATCGAGAAGGCATTTGTCGACTCTTGAAGTTTCAACCGATCCTCTCCCGTGGGAATATCGCTTCGGGTTTTCAGGCACCCATCTTCCTGGTAGTAGAATGCGCGTATGTTGTGATGGGCGATTTCACCGAGGATGATGGGCATGAGAAGGTCGCCTTCAAATTTATGGTAAAGCCGGAGAAGATGACGGAGCATATGCTGTCCCATCAAAACGGCAATCGTTGATTTGTGCGTTTCATAATGCTCCAGTTCAAAGAGCGTATCCGGGTTTATTGCTTCGTGATCATGGCCACTGCCTGAAACACTTTTCTCATTCGTCATCATGATCTATGGTTGTGACGGGTAAGCATCTTGGCGGAAAAGGATTACCAACTATCAAGGATTTATGAATCATGCACAAGCAGCAGACTGCCCATTTTGGGCACTGAGGGGGGTGCGGCCTCACTTTTGATGGAATTTCTTGATGAGGGTATGGTACGATGGCGCACATTTAAAAAATTTGGTGTCGTACAAACTCGCTCAGTCTTGCCGCGGGCTCGTTATGACTTCTTGATCTCCACCGTATCTAAGCGTGCGGGGTAAAAACAACCACCACTTTTGGCAATGCGCCTTATGGCGAGCCATCGTCGATGGTAAGCATGATTGTCCATACGAACACAAACCAAGACCAGTCGTGTCTGTGCGGGTTGTGCGTTGAGTCCTGCCCTGTATGGTCTGAGCTCTGGTTGATATAGCTTGCTTTCTAGACGAAACGCGACAGAATTCCGGGTCAGTAAACGATAACTCCCATGAAATGTGAAAACTTCCTGATATCGTCTGTGCGGCACGGCGTGGTGGTACTGCTTTTTGCCCTTGCTTTTGCTGGGATAGCGGTCGAGGCTTTCGCCCTGTTACCTGAAGCGGCCGCGAACACGGCTGATCAGAACAATGAGGCGCAGGCGGAACCGGTTGCGGTGGATCGTGATGTGGCCAGGCTCATCCCGAAAATCACCGAATTGGGGAAACATCGTCTGGACATGCTCAGCCAGCTGGCCCCGCTGATAGAGATTGAACCGCTGCAGGATAAACTGTTGGAGCTCTCGGAGATGCGCAACGGGCTGATCGAGACGTTTTACCGGGTGAAGGTCGACCCGCAGAGCAATATCGAACAGATATCCGAAGTGCAGGTGCAGGTCAACCGGGTGGAAACGGACGCCGAAACGCTTGTCAGGGAGGTAAGCGAGTATATCTCCCGAATTGATCAATGGATCGATTTATGGGACAAGGAAGCGGCCGATGTGCCGCTGTGGCGCGAAGGGCTCGGTCCGGCCGGCGAGCTCGCGGCGGTACTGGCTCAGATCGACCGGCTCGACACCCTGATCCAATCAGCTCAGCGTGAGGTGGACGACTACCTCGGCCCGCTGTTGTCCCTCCAGCAGGAGGCCGGTGCGCTGGAGATGTCGGTTCATGAACTGAAGACGACGGTCGATGCACTATTTCAGACTAATGTCCGTGATCGTACCGGCGTATCATTCATGTTTTCGGTTGATTTTCTCGATCAATTCAATCCGAGCCTGTGGAGAAAGGCTCGCGAAGGGGCAGGGCGGCTGTTAAACCCTGATTTCAGTGTATGGATCGGCAATGAACTGCAGATTGGCGCGGCACTGTTGATTTTTACTTTGTTGACGGTGGTGTTGTGGCTGTTCAGAGACACGCTGCAGAAAAGGGTTTCACTTCGGTTCCTCGCCCGGCGGCCGGTGGACGTGGCGCTTTTCCTGTGCCTGAGCTTTTTTCTGTTTACCACCGAGGACCTGGGCCGCTTCTGGTTGTCACTGCTCTGGGCCGTTGCCCTGTTCTGTTTTTTTCGAATCGGCTGCCTGCTGATCAATACGTCGCGCCAGCGCCGTATTCTGATCTTTCTCGTGACCCTTCTCATCGCGGCTGACCTGATTGTCATGCTTTCCCTGCCACAGGCGCTGACGCGCGTCTATGTGTTCGTGCTCTGCCTGATTGTCGTGAGCCTGCTCGCCGTATTGACTCAGCAATCGGTGCGCCGCCTTGGCCGGGCTGACTGGATCGTCTGGTTCGGCCGTATGGGGATGGCGGTTTTCGCTGTCATCATTCTGGGTGAGCTGGTCGGGCTGGCGCAATTTTCCATGTATCTGTTTTTTGCATCGATCAGATCGGTCTTTGCCCTGCTCTATGTATGGGTGATGTATCGGGTTTTGACGGGGGTGGTCGAAGCCCTGCTGATTTCTGTCCCCATACCTATTGTAGGCGAACAGGCAGAGCCGGTGACGCGCTCCCTGCGGCCGCTCGTGTTCGTACTCGCTGGGTTTTACACCCTGGTATTCCTGTTGGTTGACTGGCGAATTTTCAGCGCCCCCCGCGAGGCCATGGAGGTGCTTGCCAATCTGAGCGTCGGCGTCGGCGGCCTGACGATTACTCTTGGTTTGGTGGTTGCCGCGTTGTTCACCTTGTATGGCGCCTACTGGATTTCAAAGATGATCGAATTTGTCCTGCTCCAGTCGGTACTGCCCCAGCGCGGAATCGACAGAGGTATACAGCTGTCCATCACACGTTTGGTGCACTACGCGTTTATGCTGGTGGGTTTGCTGCTGGCGTTGGGGGCCCTTGGATTCAATATGACCAATTTGACGATCCTTGGCGGTGCCCTCGGGGTCGGCATCGGGTTTGGTCTGCAGGCTATTGTCAACAACTTCGTCAGTGGGCTGATCCTGTTGTTTGAGCGGCCGGTCAAAGTGGGTGACACCATACAGATAGGCGAGGAGATCGGCGAGGTCAAGGAGCTTGGTCTACGGGCCACCGTTGTACAGACGTTCGACCTTGCCGAGATGGTCATCCCCAATGGTGATCTGGTCACCGGGATGGTGACGAACTGGACGCTGCAGGCACGCCGGGTCCGGGTGCGGGTACCGGTTGGCGTGGCGTATGGATCAGATGTGGAGCAGGTGCTTGAAATTCTTCAGAAATGCGGGCAGGAACACCCTGCTGTCCTTGACGACCCCAAACCTCTGACGCTTTTTCTGGGCTTTGGCGCCAGCTCTCTTGATTTTGAACTGCGCGTCTTCATCGCCGATATGTCTGAACGGGTAGGGGTGCGCAGCGAGCTGAACTGCTCCATAAATGCGGCCTTTGCCGAGGCTGGTATTGAAATACCATTTCCGCAGAACGATCTGCATGTCAGAAGTATAGATTCGGAGCTGCTCACCAGATTGGGTGGCGTGCACAGCAATGAAAATCCCGGAGTGTCCCGTTGAGCGGGATATTGTTACGACCCAATCAGATATTGATGGGGGTTTCGGCGGTAATGATAAAACCCCGGGGCGTCCCCTGACAGGCTTTGCTCGACCCGTCCTGAAAATCGATACGAATCTGCTTGCAGTAGCTGAGCAGCGACGAGTCAACCACAAGCTCGATGGTGTCGAAGGCAAAGCGTTCGTCCGTTTCGTCCGGATCGTCCAGCATCAGACCGATACCTGATCCCTCGGCCCCGCCTCCCATAACCGCCAGGCGAATGGCTGAGCCGGCGCTGGGCTGGGCGGCGAGCATGGCGGCAAGATGAGGTCGAGCGGCGGCGGAAACAACCAGCCGCTGGTCACTGTCGTGTTCACTCATGTTCAGAGCCCTTGCCTTCGTCTTTCAGGATTCCACGGCCGATTATAACAGGGCCAGCAGGACGCCGGCCGCCACCGCCGAGCCGATCACTCCCGACACATTGGCGCCCATGGCGTGCATGATCAAATGATTTTGCGGATTGGCCTCCAGGCCAACCTTGTTCACCACCCGGGCCGCCATCGGTACCGCGGAGACCCCGGCCGCGCCGATGAGCGGATTGACCGGGGTCTTGGAAAGCTTGTTCATCAGTTTTGCCATCAATACCCCGCCGGCGGTGCCGATGGCGAACGCCACCATGCCCAGAACCAGGATACCGATGGTTTCCATGTTGAGGAACTTGTCGGCCGAGAGCTTGGAGCCCACCCCTAGTCCGAGAAAGATGGTCACCGTATACATCAGGGCGCCTTTGATGTTTTCGGAAAGCCGATCAATCACCCCGCACTCCTTGGCCAGGTTGCCCAGCATGAACATCCCGATCAAGGGCGCCGCGGTGGGCAGCAGAAAGGCGCAGATGCCAAGCACCAAAAGCGGTAGAATCATCTTTTCCAGCCGGGACACGTGTCTGAGCTGCACCATGGCGATTTTCCGTTCCTCGGGGGTGGTGAGCAGTTTCATGATCGGCGGTTGAATGATCGGTACCAGCGCCATGTAGGAATAGGCGGCGATGGCAATGGATCCCAGCAGCCGCGGTGAGAGCTGGCTGGATAAAAAGATGGCGGTGGGCCCGTCGGCGCCGCCGATAATACCGATGGAGGCGGCATCACGCAGGGAAAAACCGATACCGGGAACGAGATCGGAGAGAATCAGCGCTCCCAGAAGGGTGACGAAAATGCCGATCTGGGCGGCGCCGCCCAGCAGAATGGTCTTGGGGTTGGCGATCATCGGGCCGAAATCGGTTAAGGCGCCCACTCCCATGAAGATCAGCAGTGGAAAAATGCCGGTGAGGATGCCCACCTCATAGATGTAAAAGAGAATGCCGCCCGGCTCGGCGATACCGGCCAGCGGGATGTTGGCGAGAATCGCGCCGTAGCCGATGGGAATCAGCAGCAGCGGTTCAAACTTTTTAAAAATGCCCAGATAGAGCAGGCCGAGGCCGACGCAGATCATCAGCACCCGGCCGATGCCCACCGTCCAGTCCTTGTTGAACTGGCCGTCGATCACCCCGTACAGGCCGGTGGTCTGGAAGAGGTTTTTCACCAGTTGCCCGATACTTGGCAGTTCGCGGCTGGTCAGTGCGGCGGGCTGTTCGGCGATGATGGTGGCCGGTATGATAACCCCGATCACCTGATCCCGTGCAATCGGTTCATATGGCGCGACCTCGATGCTCTGTACCTCTCCCGCGACCCCCGCCTTAAGCTCGACGGTGACCCCGCTCTTACTCTTGAGGATGGCGAGGATGTCGCCGCTGAAGACGGTGTCGCCGGCGCCGACATCGAGGCGGACGATTTTGCCGTCCATCGGCGCGGTAATGGAAACTTCCTCCGTCGCCACGGCGCCTTTAGCGCCAAGCAAAAAGAGCAGACAGAAGGTTGCCAGGGCTGCCAGCACCGACAGGTTTCGGCGTTCTGAAAAGACCGGGCTATGTGGTAAGGTGGGCACGATTAGCACCTCGATAAATTAGGCGATGGTAAAGAGCTGGTCACCGGTCTGCACGGTGTCGCCGGCGGTGACATGCACCGCCGAGACCGTGCCGTCGCATGGTGATTTCACCTCCGACTCCATCTTCATGGCCTCGAGAACCAGCAGCGGCTCATCCTTTTTCACCTCATCTCCGTTCTGAACCAGGATTTTTACCACGTTGCCCGGGGTGGGCGCCTCCACCTCGGTGCCCCCGGTCGCCGGCGGCGGGGTCGCGGCAGCCGGCGCCGTGGCGGGAGCGGCGGCAATGGCGCCGCCTTCGTTTACGGTAACGTCGTAAATCCGGTTATTCACGGTGATGGAGTAGGAGCGCGGTCCGGCCGGGGCCGGGGCCGGGGCTGCCGCCGTCTTGGCCGGGGCCGGGGCCGGTTTTTCTACTTCATCAGATTTCTTGCGGACATTTACCTTGGCGTTGCCCAGCAGATAGTCCAGCCCTTTTTGTTCGCAGCTGGCGATGATGAAGATATTTTCATCGTTGACCGGCAGATTGTTTTCCTCGAGTACCTTGGTGGCCTTGGGAATGCCGGGCTCCAGGATATCCAGCGGATCGTCGGTAAATACCGGCTTTTCCAGCTGTTCGGAGGCGAGTTTGACAATCTCCGGATCGGGCGGCACCGGGGTGCGGCCGAAATAACCCAGCACCATGTTGCCATAATTTGGATTGATCACCTTCCACTTGCCCTGGGTGACGTTGAGATACGCCTGTTGAAAGTAGAATTGTGATACCGGGGTAACCGAGGAGCCGAAACCGCCCAGCCGCACCACCTCGGCCATCTCTTTGATGACCTCCGGATAGAAATGCAGGGTGTTAGTGTCGCGCATCATCATCGTGTTGGCGGTGAGCGCCCCGCCGGGCATGGGTGAGAGGGTGATGGTGGGAGACACCATCTTGGCCTCGGGCGGGAAGAAGTAATCGCTCATGGCCTCCTCGAAGGCCTCTTCGGCGGCCAGGATCTTTTCGTAATCGAGATCCAGGGTGAAGTCGGTGCCTTTGAGCACATGCATCATCGATAAGATGTCGGGCTGACAGGTGCCACCGCAGACCGGGCTCTTGGCTAGATCGATGCCGTCGGCGCCGCCCTCGATGGCGGCGAGGTTCTGCGAGATAGCGATGCCGGCGGTGTCATGGGTATGAAACCACAGGGTGGTGTTTTCAGGGACCATCGTCCGGGCGCCTTTCAGGGTATCGTAAATCTTGCGCGGGTTGGCGGTGCCGGTGGCGTCCTTGAAGCAGATGGAATGAAAAGGAATGTCCGAATCAAGAATCTTTTGCAGCCGATCCAGATAGAATTCGGCGGTATGTGATCCGCTGCAGCCGGGCGGCAGATCCATTACGGTAACAACGATCTGGTGATGCAGGCCGTGATGGGCGATGCGCTCGCCGGAATATTCCAGGTTGCGTATATCGTTTAAGGCATCGAAGTTGCGGATGGTGGTGATGCCGTGCTTCTTGAACATCTTAGCATGCAGATCGATAATGTCGCGGGGCTGTTGGCTTAAGGCCACCACGTTGATGCCGCGGGCCAGGGTCTGCAGATTGGCATCAGGACCCACCTCCGCCCGGAACCGATCCATCATGTCGAAGGCCGATTCACCGCAATAGAAGAAGAGGCTCTGAAAACGGGCGCCGCCGCCGGCCTCCATGTGCGTGATGCCGGCATCAACAGATGCCTGCAGGGCGGGGAGGAAATCGTCCGTGAGCACGCGTGCGCCGAAGACGGACTGAAACCCATCCCGAAAGGATGTATCCATGAATTTGATGACCTTTTTACCCACTTTTCTCCCCTCGTCTTTTTTGTTATTCAAAAACAGGTCTCATAAAGCTTCTTTCAAAACTAACGATACAGCTTGTCTTTTCAGCATGTTCCCACGCCGCTATACAGTCTCCGTCGGTTTTAATTTTGTTCCGGTAAGTCTCATATTCGGCTAAACTTGGAAAACTGAAAAGCGCATATGCTCTGTTGTTGGCACCTTCATGAGGCAGAAAATACCCATGATGGGTGCCGCCAAATTTAGTAACCAGCGGTATCCACAACCTGGCGTAGGTTTCAAATTCCTCGACTTTATAAGGGTCGATAAGGTAGTTCAGGTAGCACGTAATCATATGGGAACCTTGCAAAGTGGCCTGTTGGCTCAACCTCATCGTTGCTTCAAAAATTCTATCCTCTAAATATCAGTCATATGCCTATGGTAACATGTTCCTCGCGCCTTGATTTTGAATCAACATTCTCATTTTTCAGGATCCCTATCTCTGTGACGCTCAAAACTCACCCCCGGCTAACGCCGTGCGGCAGTCATGTCCGCCTCAAATGCCGCCACCGCCGCGGCAATCACCACAATATCCGCGTCGTCACCGGCAAGCGCCTGCTCCCGCTGTAATTTCTCACGGCGCCGGCGGGCACTTTTCTCATCACTGATGGCCTGCATTTCCCGGGCGGTAACGTGCCGGGTCAGATGGGCGATCAGCTGGATAAGAAGAATCATAAGGATGAGAAAGAGCAGAACGGTTGTCATGCCGACAACCATCAGTTTGATTCCTTCAACGATCATGGTCCCATTCCCCCGCTCAGTCTTATTCCTCGTACACGGCGTATTCGGTCTCGCTGCCGAGAAGCAGGTCGATCTCGCTCTGGATGGACTTGCGTTGCTCATTGCTCAGCCAGTTCTCCCAGTCCTCCACCGAACGCCAGGTGGAAATCACCATACTCTCATCGGGCTCATCGATGCGGCGCAGGGTCTCGCCATAGATATAGCCCGGCTGATTCAGGGTCAGGCTGCGCAGCCTTTTGAGCAGTTTAGTGAGTTCGATGATGTTCTTGTCCACTCCCTTTCTGCGGATCAATATTTTGACCGCCATGATGAACCCTCCCTGGTTCTTGCCTGTTATAGTCTCGTTGCGTGACGGCGCCGACATCTTCACTATGGTGAAAAACGGGTCGACATGGTAAGCGTGGCGGTACCGTCATACATCTTTCACAATCTCGCAGACTATCGAGAGACGGTGGTTTTGTAAAGCTAAATCACCATTGTTTTGACTGATTAAAAGATGAGCAGGGACAGCAATTTCTACACAATACCGGAGCAGGTTTCACCTGACGGATAAGGTGGTTGGGTGGTACCATCTGACTTCAACGTTTACCAAAGAACGGACGCCGATGAGCAGTGGTGAAAATCTGATTCAGTTTATCAAATACGGTATCGCCGGCGGGGTGGCGACGCTCACCCACATCCTCATCTTCCACCTTTGTGCATGGCGGTTGTTTCCCGCCCTGCAGGCGGACGACCACCTGGTTCGCCTCTGTCACCTTTCGCCGCGGCCGGTCAGCGAGGATGAGCGGGCCCGCAATTCGATGATCAGCAACCTCATCGCCTTTGTTTTTGCCAACATGGTGGCGTATATCAGCAACGTATTATGGGTGTTCACCCCCGGGCGCCATCATATTATCGTGGAAATCGCCCTTTTTTATGCGGTATCCGGTATCAGTGTGGCGCTGGGTACGGGGTTTATGGGGCTCTTGATCAAACGGTTCGGCATGCTCACCACCTATGCCTTCGGCGCCAATATCGTAGCGGCCGTGCTGATCAATTACGCCATGCGCAAGTTTTTTATATTTCAGGGATAACCGCAATGCCGGGACGGCCATGCGCCCCGGCAACAAAGATCTGAACGTGTAACGCTGGCGCTACTGGTTAGCGAGCAGCTCCGCCATTTCCACCAGCCGGATAAATTCCGCCCGGTAGCCCTGTTCATCCACGCCTTTTGCTCCTTTAGCCAGGCTCAGGCAGGCGTTCCAGTCAAAGTCGCCCCCCTGGGAGGACTCTCGAAGCAGCGCCGCGAAACCGGCCACGGCGACGGCGAAACGAAAATCATCACTGGTGTCACCAGGTTCAAAAGGGCGATCGGCCACGGCCACGCTCATCTGCGTTGACCGTGCCTGTCCCCGCGGCTTGTAGCGCATCTTGACGGTCGCCAGCTCGCCGCCGTGAGCATCTTCGGCTGGAGCAACACGCTGATAGGTCAGCTCATCCACAGCCGGAATCGCCTTATGGCTGGCCGGAATCAATTCATAGAGCGCGGTTACCTGGTGCCCTGCTCCCACCTCGCCCGCGTCTTTGGCGTCATCGCGGAAATCCTCGTCGGCCAGGGCCCGGTTTTCATAGCCGATCAGGCGATAGGCACCGACCGTGGCGGGATTAAACTCCACTTGAATTTTCACGTCCCTGGCCACCGTGAACAGGGTGCCGCCGATCTCCTTGACCAGCACTTTTTTGGCTTCGAGCAATGAGTCGATATAGGCGTAGTTGCCATTGCCCGAATTGGCCAGAACTTCCATGGTGTCGTCGTGATAGTTGCCCATGCCAAACCCAAGCACGCTCAGATAGACTCCGGAATCACGTTTTTCCTCAATGAGTTTTTGCAGCTCGCCGCGGCTGGTGACACCCACGTTGAAGTCACCGTCGGAAGCCAGGATGACCCGGTTGTTGCCGCCCGGCATAAAGCTTTGCCCGGCAAGTTCATAGGCGGTGACAATGCCGCTGGAACCGTGGGTGGAACCGCCGCTTTCAAGATTGTCGATGGCGGCTGCGATGACGTCTTGCTCAGCGCCAGTGGTTGGACGCAGGACAACCCGGTCGGAACCGGCATAGACCACCATGGCGACCCGGTCAACCGGACGGAGCTGTTTGGTGAGCAGTGTGAGGGACTGCTTGAGCAGGGGCAGTTTGTTTGCATCGCTCATGGAGCCCGAGACGTCGATCAAAAATACCAGATTCGAGGGTGGCGCCTGCACCATGTCAAGCGCTCTGGTGGCCAGTCCGATGCGCAGCAGCCGGTAATCGGGGTGGAACGGACTTGGCCCCACTTCGGCGGCGATGGTGAATGGATCGTTACCCGTTGGCGTGGGATAGTCGTAGGTAAAATAATTGATCATCTCCTCGGAGCGGATGGAGCCGACCGGCGGCAGGCTGCCGCCGTTGATGAAGCGCCGCATGGTGGCGTACGAGGCGGTGTCGACATCGATGGAGAAGGTAGAGAGCGGGTCATTGGCGACGGTGATGAAACGGTTTTCCTCCAGACTATTGTAGGATTCACGATTGTATTGGGGGGGCGGGCCGTGCGCCTGCTCTTTATCAATGGCAGGCAAGGCGACACGCGATGCACCTGTGCCGGCAGGGGCAGGTGCCATGGATAGTGAGTGTCTATCCAGTTCTTGTTTGCTCATGTGACGTGGAGCGCCCGAAAGCGTATCGGTCATTACCATTTCTTCTCTTATCGTCGAGGACGGTTGGGTCACGATAAGTCGACTTGATTTCTCATGTTGGTTCTCTATATCTCTTTGTATTGGTTCAGGCAGATTTTCTCCGCTGTCCCGGTCAACCGGGATGGGCGAAATGGAGGGGGTAGCTTCTCCAGAGCCAACGGTGGTGGATGTATCGACGTGCTGCGTCGATGGATCCTGCTGTTTTGTTCCAACCGGTGGTTGCTCCGAGCAGACGCCAATCAGTAACAGTGGTATAACGGCCGCCAACAAATGGTATTTTTTCATCATCATCACCTTTTGGTTCTTGTTTACATTCGGGTAGAATACCAGCCATCTGGTGTTATCTCTGAAGACGGCACGGCGTGCTGAAGGTGTCGGGGGCGTTACATTTTTTTATGGCGGCTGCCTCTTTCTACACCTGCAAGAAAAGCGTAACAGGTGAGCGGCAGATGGTTATCCATGGCTGACCCACAACAACGACAAGAGCTCGCAAAAGACCCGCGCAGCTGGGTGATGGGGCAGTGGCAGACCATCAATCAGCTTGCCGGGCGCCGCTTTGGCCGTGAATCTCTGGCCGAAGAGGCGGCCCTGTATGTCCTTGACCAGTTGGCCGCTGAAGATTGGCGGCGGTTGCGCGAGTACCGGGGGCAAGCCTCATTGCCGGGCTATTTTCGCGCGGTGGTGTATCGGCTGTTGGAAGATTTCGCCCGGCGCCGCTTTGGCCGCAGGCAAGTCCCAGGATGGCTGGCGCGACTGGGCGGAGCATGGCTGACCCTGTTTCGACTGCTGTGCTGGGAGCGCTTTTCCTTCCCCGAGGCCATCGCCCTGGCCGCAACCCGTAGGCCGCGGGTGGAACAGAAGCGCCTGGAGCGCATGGCTGAGCATATCCTGGCCGAGGTTGTCCATTGTGGATCCCATCAGGAAGAAATCAGTGTTGATTCAGAGGAAATGGAGGCGATGGCCGCTACCGGTGCATGTCCGAATGAGCAGGCGGAAAAACGGCAACGCGAAGATATGCTCCAGGCCCTTTTCGTTGAGCTGGTCGGCGCGGCGGACGAAAAGACGAAAACTGATTTCCGATTGGCCGCTGACGCGCTGAGCGGGCTTCAACTCAGCGGTGAGGAGCGCCTGCTCCTGCAACTCTGCTATCGGGACGGCCATTCGGTTACCACCGCCGGTACCATGCTGGGGCTTAACCGGTTTCAGGCCCACGGCCGGCTGCGGCGGGTTTTGGCAAGAATCCGTGGGGTGTTGAGTGAGTCCGGATACGGAGAAGAATTACAGAGGTTTTTACACAATGAGCCGACACGATGAACACGCTGATCCGTCATTTTCAATAAGAAACATGGGAGCATATGGCAGCAACGAATAACACCGAAAAGAGGCGGGTGGATGAGCAGTTGGCGCGGCTGGCGCTGGCCTCCGGCTCGTCCGAAAGTGCTAAAACCTGCCCGGATATCGACACCTTGTCGACCCTGATTGAAGATCCGGGGCGGTGCCGGGATCGGGACACGATTCTCGCCCACCTGGCCGGATGCGAGGCGTGCTATCAGCAATGGGTTGATCTGAGCAAGGCGTACGCCAAAGAAACGGTGCACACCAAGCGGCGCACCATTATCAAAATGATTGTCCGCCCCCGCTACCTGGCCGCCGCGGGTTCTGCCCTGGCGGTGGCCGCCTCGGTGCTGCTCTACCTGGGCATCCCCAGTGAGCAGTTGCGCCGGGCGACGGTGAGGCAAGAGCTGGACGGCCAGGGCACCTACCACGATTCTCCGGCTGAGACTATGGGTGGAGAGCTGACCGAGAGTGAATCGGATGCAGGGCAACCGGATAGAGCGTGGCGTGTCTACTCCGGACGTGAAGATCCCATGGATGAGGCGGAGCCGGCGAAACGCTCACCAGATGATGGGGTTCCCGCGCCGGTGGGTAAAGCGCCCGGCGACCAGGTGTTGCGGCAACGGCAAGCGCCATCAGAGAGCACTCAGGCGGCGGTGGAGAAACCGCAAGGTCCGGTATCGCCGCCTCGGCAACCCGTGAGCGAACAGTTGGAATTCGCCGATCGTGGTGCAGTTCAAAGCAAAGAGCTTTCCGTAGTAAATGATGAAAAACAATCCCTGCTGAATGAGACAGCTTCAACTGCTTCAGCCGGTGTGGGTAAGGAGGAGGACAAGGAAAAAAGCATGGCTGTGCCACGCAGTTCGGCAACGACGATGGGGGATTCGGCCGAAGATACCTTTCATACCCAAGGCGGGGTTGATAGTGAGTTGGGAGCGTCTCTGAACGAGCCCGCCGGAAGGGGGGCAGCGGTTCCGGCACCGGTTGTCATGGAACCGGAAGCGACACGCTCCGCCCCGGCGCCGATGCTTCATGGCTCAACGGACAGCAGCCGCCTGAAAGAAGAACAGGCTGAGTTTAACTCAACCTCTTCGCCGAACATGTCGGCTCTTGCAATAGCGGAAGAAGTGGCGCCGGTGGCCGGGGAGTACCATGCATACCCCCAGTTTATTGATCATCTGCGACTGCTCTGCACGCAGGAGGTCCCACCAACTGACGACGAACTGGAGGCCATACGCGAAAAGGCAGCTCTGCTTGCGGCCGAGACTACCACGTCGGCGGCGGATCGCGACCATCTGCAAGCGCTTATCGAGGTGCTCGGTAAAGATGAAACAGAGCCGCAAGGTTTTGCCCTTCTGTGCGGTCGGCTAAGCGATAGTGGAGAGGGAAAATGACAGCGCCCATGATACGAGACATTGCCCTGCGCGACCGGGTCATCGTCGCCCTTGATTACCGCGATCCCAGCCAGGCGAGGGCTTTGGTGAAGCAATGCGAATCGCACATCGGTTTTTATAAGGTGGGGCTGGAGCTCTTTATGGCCGACTGGTTCTATACCGTTGACTGGCTGATCGAGCGCGGTCATCAGGTGATGCTCGATCTGAAATATCACGATATACCCAATACGGTGGCCGGCGCGGTGACGCAGGCGGCTCGTCATCGGATTCGTTTTTGCACCGTCCATGCCCGCGATACCCTGATCGGCGCCGCGGTTCAGGCATCGAGCAACACTGAAATACTGGCGGTCACGGTACTGACCAGCGTTGCCGCCACCAGTGACAATGTTGAAGAGAAGGTGCTTGCCCGGGCACGGCGGGCCCTGGCCGAGGGTGGTGCGGGAATTGTCTGTTCGGGGCATGAAATCAGCCGCATTCGCACTGAACTTGGCGATCAACCGATAATCGTCACACCCGGTATCCGTCCTTTTGGCTGCGGCGGTGCCGATGATCAGCGACGGGTGGTCACGGCCGGTGCGGCGGTGGCGGCCGGCGCCGACCATCTGGTGGTAGGACGTCCCCTCACCAAGGCCGTCGATCCCCTGGCAGTGATTGAGGTGATGCAGGAGGAAATCGTCAAAACGGTTGATGGCTGAGCAAGCTGCCAGGATATTGACATCATCTTTTAATTTGTTATTGATTGAAGCTGTTAGCGGGTTAACATAAGAAGGTATATTCAAGCGCTTGGTACATATCGTCAACCACAGATTAGGGAGGAAGTCATGAAATATATCGCACTGCTGTGCACCGCTGCCGCGGTGATTTCTCTGAGTTCATGTACCAACACCACCCTGAGTAAAAGCCAGCAGGGTGCGGTGGGCGGCGCCGCCGGCGGCGCCCTGATCGGCCAGGCCATTGGTCGCAGCACCGAGGCTACCCTGATTGGCGCCTTTGTCGGCACGACCCTGGGCTACATCGTCGGTAATGAAATGGAAAAATATGATCGACAGCGGCTCAACGATGCCTACGAGCGTGGCCCATCAGGGCAACAGTACAGCTGGGTGAATCCGGATACCAACAACCAGTATCAGGTGACCCCGCAGCCGGCCTATACCGCGGCGGACAATACCATCTGCCGAAAGGCGGAAATGACCTCAGTGATCGACGGCCAACCGCAGACCATAAACACCACCGCCTGTCGCAACGCCCAGGGACAGTGGGTGCTGCAATAATTGCCGCCGGGCCGGTTCAGAAAAGGCTTACCCGGTTATCAGCTCAGAGATGGGGTAATCCGGATGGCTTCCAAGCCCAGCTCTTCCTTGAAATAGCTGATGCCCTCATGGTTGGTCAGATCAAGGTGGATGGGGGTAATTGAGACATAGCCGTGGTGCAGGGCATAACTGTCGGTATCGCGGCCGGATTCAAGCTGGGCATGGCCGCCGCCAATCCAGAAATGGGGTCGGCCATTGGGATCGCTGATCTCCTGCACCGACTCTTGCCATAACCTTCTGCCCTGCCGGGTTATCCTGAGCCCAGCGATATCGCTGCCGGCAGGGACGTTGACATTCATCAAGGTGTTTGCCGGCAGTCCGGTACCGATGATGCGCTCAGCCAGCAGGTAGGCGATGTGGCCGGCTACGGCAAAATTATACGGAGGCTCGCCGGCCAGCGACACCGCCACCGAGGCAACCGCATACATGGCGCCCTCGATGGCGGCGGAAACGGTGCCGGAATAATTGATGTCATCGCCGATATTGGCCCCGTTGTTGATGCCCGAAACCAGCAGGTCCGGCGGCTGCGAGAGCACCTTGTTGAGGCCGATGGTAACACAATCGCTGGGGGTGCCGTCGAGGCTATAGCGATCCGGGGCAAGCTCGATAAGGCGTAGTGGCCGGTTCATGGTAAGGGCGTGGGAGATGGCCGAGTTGTCCCGGTCCGGGGCCACCGTCACCACCCGGCCCAGTGGCGCCAGAGCCTGGGCGAGGGCGTGCAAGCCGGGATTGTTGATGCCGTCATCGTTGGTAATGAGAATGGTGGTCATGGGGTTGCTTCTATGTTGTGGTGTTTTGGTAAAAACCTCGAAATTGCTTTCTGCCGTTATTCCCACCCCCGATTAACCCATTCAAAGGCAGGCTTCAACGGGAATCCAGTAATTTCAATTTATTATGGACGAAGGGTCAAGGCTCGTCCGTCGGGAGCATCTCTGTAACGGCACGATCAATTCCTGAAATTCTCGTAAAAGGTCGCACGTGTGGTTAAAGATGGCTACGTAATACCTCAGCGGAGTGGTGGTCGTTTTGATTTCGCAGGCGTACACATACTGCGTCGACAAGTCAAAACGATCCCTTGAGCCCGTAGAGCGGTGTTTTTATAACGCCATCAATTCTTGACGCGATGGCTCATAGAGCATATAGAGCATCGGCACAACCGAGTCTAACCGATAACAAGGAGGAATAACATGGCTAATTATTTCAATTCGCTGCCATTTCGCCGGCAGGTGGAAGAACTGGCCCAGTGCCGGTTCATGGATGCGGATGAATTTGATGGGGTGGAGGAACTCAGAGGCAAACGCATCGTCATCGTCGGCTGCGGCGCCCAGGGCTTGCACCAGGGGCTGAACTTGCGCGACTCCGGCCTCGATGTTTCCTATGCCCTGCGCACCGAGGCCATCGCCGAAAAGCGCCAGTCCTGGAAAAACGCCAGCGAACACGGGTTTCTGGTGGGCAGCTATGAAGAGCTTATCCCCGAGGCTGATCTGGTCATCAACCTCACCCCGGACAAGCAGCACAGCCAGGTGGTGGAAACCATCATGCCGCTGATGAAGCAAAACAGCCGTCTTTCTTATTCGCACGGGTTCAACATCGTCGAGGTAGGCATGCGGATTCGCCCCGATATCACGGTTATCATGGTGGCGCCGAAAGGCCCCGGTACCGAATTGCGGCGTGAGTATCAGCGCGGTTTCGGGATTCCGACGCTGATTGCCGTGCACGGCGAAAACGATCCCCGCGGGGTCGGGCTGGAAATTGCCAAGGCGTATGCCTGCGGTACCGGCGGCGACCGCGCCGGGGTGCTCCATTCCTCGTTCATCGCCGAAGTGAAATCCGATCTGATGGGCGAGCAGACCATTCTCTGCGGATTGCTGCAGGCCGGCTCCCTGTTGTGCTACGACAAGATGATCGAAGAGGGGATCGATTCCGGCTATGCCTCCAAACTTGTGCAGAACGGCTGGGAGGTGATTACCGAGGCGCTCAAGTTCGGCGGTATCACCCTGATGATGGATCGCCTGTCCAATCCGGCTAAAATCCGCGCCCATCTGCTTGCCGAAGAGTTGAGGATGATACTCACTCCGCTCTTTGCCAAACATATGGACGATATTCTCTCAGGAGAGTTTTCCCGCACCATGATGGCGGACTGGGAAAACAACGATGCTCAGTTGCTTGAATGGCGCCGCCGGACCGGCGAGACCGCCTTTGAGCAGGCGGTCTCGACCACCGATGAGATTGCCGAACAGGATTATTTCGATAAGGGGATTTTACTGGTGGCCTTTGTCAAGGCCGGTGTCGAGCTTGCCTTTGACACCATGGTGGCGGCGGGCATCAAGGAGGAATCGGCGTATTACGAATCGCTGCACGAGGTGCCCCTGATTGCCAACCTCATCGCTCGAAAAAAACTCTACGAGATGAATGTAGTAATCTCCGACACTGCTGAATACGGCTGCTACCTCTTTGCCCATGAGGCAGTGCCGCTGCTTGGTGACTTTATGGACGCGGTGTCCGCCGATGTCCTGGGCGCCGGCCTGGATCCGGCCGATACCGGGGTGGACAACCTCGAACTGCTGGAGGTCAACGAGGCAATCCGCTACACCGAGGTAGAAGCTGTCGGCGCCGAACTACGCGCCTACATGGGTGCCATGCAACCGATCATATAGCGCCTTAGCAAGGTGCCCAGGGGTGCCGCCGACTTCCGCGGGTACAGATAAAACGATACAGTGAGCCGTTCGGGATCGTCCATGCTTATGAATCCCGTTATATCGATGCTTGGCCGGCGGCTGCGGTTGGCGCTGATCGGCGGCGGGCCGGGGTCTTTTATCGGGGCAATGCACCGGCAGGCGGCACGGCGTGACGATCGTTTTGAGGTGGTGAGCGCCGTGCTTTCCTCTGACCCCGCACGCTCTTTGTCCGCCGGGCGGGCTCTGGGGTTGGCCGAGGGACGGATCTATCCCGATGTCACGGCCATGTTGGCCGCCGAAAGCGCCCGCGCCGACGGTGCCGAGGTGGCGGCCATCATGACTCCCAATGACTCCCACTTTCCCTATGCCAAGGCTGCGCTTGAGCATGGTTTTGACGTTATCTGCGACAAACCGATGACCAATACCGTTGCCGAAGCTCAAACCCTGGTTCGCCTGGTAAATGACACCGGGCTGGTCTTTTGCCTTACCCACAATTATACCGGCTACCCGATGGTTCGGCAGGCACGGGCGATGGTGGAGTATGGGGAGCTGGGCGATCTTCGCCTGGTGCAGGTGGAATATGTTCAAGGAGGTAAGGCCCTCGAAAGAGACCCCGATCCGGCCGCCGGACCGGTTCCCTGGCGCTTCGATTCGAACAGGAGCGGCGCGTCTCTGGTGCTGGGCGATATCGGCAGCCACGCTCACAACCTGCTTCGCTATATTACCGGGCTAGAGGTGATGGAGGTTGCCGCCGAGGTCGGGGCGGTGGTTCCGAACCGGCTGGTTCATGACTTTGCCGGTGCGCTGCTTCGCTTGGAGCGCGGGGTGCGGGGGATGTTCTGGGTGACCCAGGCGGCCGCCGGGGTGGAGAATTGTCTGCGCATCCGAGTGAGCGGTACACGCGGTACCCTGGAGTGGATGCAGGAGCATCCTCAGGTTCTGCACTTCAAACCGCTGGGGGCGCCCGCCGAGACAAGAACTCCCAGGGGGCCGGGAACGTTGCCGCTGGCGGCACGCGCAAGCCGTATTGCAGCCGGCCATCCGGAGGGGTTCCCGGATGGTTTTGCCAACCTCTACAGCGATGCGGCCGAGGTTATTGCCGCCCGGCGCAGCGGGGGCAAAGCTGATCCGCTGGCGCTTTATTTTCCCAACGCCCGCGACGGATTGCTCGGCGCCAGATTAATCGCGGCCATGCTCAGCTCCAGCGAACATAACGGAGCCTGGACTGTCTGTTGAATACGGTGGGCTCGAAAAAGCCCTGTTCCCGTCATACCGAAGGTGATCAGCCTGAGGAAGTTAGCGCAAACCCTGATGGATCCCCACGTTTCTCAATAGGCGGATAGATGGGGCGCTATTAGGGCAATATGCCCGCGGCGAGCACTGTGCACTGATGATTATTGTCTCTATAAAGTTTGTCGGCCCGCTGAGGAAATAGCTCCTTATGACGTGGCCTCCGGCCAGCGTTACTTTGGTCAACCAATAGAATGTTTGGTTTTAGTTGCCCGATGTTTGTTGCTAATAGTGACCGGAAAAAACCACTTTTTCACCTATTGTCTTTATGACCGCAACACCTCAGCGAAACTCACTATTGTGTCCTAATTGCCGGCGGCTCGTGAGTCGTTCGGCGCCAAGCTGTCCCTATTGTGGCCTGTCGCGGCCCGGCTCGGTTTTCAAGAACAATCCATTGAGCCGGCTGGTGAGCGACGAAGAAGCGCTCTTCCGCCTGATTCTTGGGGCGAACATCACCATGTTCGTCTTGTCGCTGCTCGTGGTGCCCCAGGGTGGTGCGCTTTCGCCCAGCAGCGAGAGCCTCTTTGTGCTGGGGGCCTCCGGCAGCATGCCGGTGTTCGCGGCAGGTCGCTGGTGGACACTGATCTCGGCCAATTATCTGCACGGTGGTCTGCTTCATATCGTCTTCAATATGGTTGCCCTGTATAATCTGGCACCGCTACTGATCAAAGAGTACGGCGCCAGCCGCATGGTGGTTATCTATACGCTGAGCGGCATCATCAGCTTCCTGGTCTCGGCCGTTGCCGGTGTGCCACTGACAATCGGCGCGTCCGGGGCGGTATGCGGCCTGATCGGAGCGGCCCTCTATTTCGGCAAAAGTCGGGGCGGCACCTATGGCCGGGTAGTCTTCAGCCAACTCGGCAGTTGGATGGTCGGCATCTTTCTCTTCGGATTTCTCGTGCCCGGTATCAACAACTGGGGCCACGGCGGTGGACTTGTTGCCGGTGCACTGGTCGGGTATCTACTGGGCTACCGTGAGCGTCGGCAGGAACGGTTCAGTCATCGCTTGCTGGCCGTGGCTTGTCTGGTCATCACCGGCCTAGCGCTGGGCTGGTCGGTGGTCAACGCGGTGGACTATCTTCTCCTGTAGTGCGCCAAAATTGCCAAAGCTACCAGTGTCATGTCAAGTTTCAGATGTTCAAAAATTGCGCCGTAATTTTGGTTTCCCGCAAGGCGCGAAAGAGGGCGCATAGCAGCGCTATGTAACCGACTGAGTAACGAAGTCGGGAAGCCAAAAGGACAAGCAAGATTGAACAGATGAGGCTTGACAGGGCACTAGTTGGCTGAGCAGATGCCGGCTCGATTCTTGGGTCTGATGGTGCGCTGCGGGCTTGACGAGACTCCTCAATTTTCAAGAATACTTCACTTCCTTTCTCCGCCGTCCACTACCTGCCGCAGGGTGCGCTCCACCTGGCGATAGTTGCGGTTAAGATCGTGATGAGTGCGGATATGGCGGGCCGCGGCGTGGCCCATTTCGGTGCGGCGCGGTGCATCGCCCAGCAGGGTCCTGATTGCGGCGGTGAAGGTCTCCGGGCGGGAATACTCGGTGAGAAGGCCGGTTGCCTTGTCAATGACCGTTTCTCGGGCGCCCCAGTCACCACAGGCAACCACCGGCAGCCCGCATGACTGGGCCTCCAGATAGACCATGCCCAGTGATTCGTCGATGCCGGGAAAGGCAAAAATATCGGCGCCGCTGTAGCATTCAAAAAGTCTGGTGCGGGTAATCCTGCCCAGAAAAAGGACATCCTCACCAAGCAGCTCGTGCCCACGGCGCGCCAGTCGAGCGCGCTCCTCGCCATCGCCGGCAATAACCAACAGAAGAGGCTGATTATCGGCCCGCAGCTCAGCGCAACTCTTCATTACCATCTCCATACCCCGGCTTTTGACGCCGGGGCGCAGCATCGCCGTGCTGAGCACCACCGGCCGGTCACCGGTTCGCCAGTTCGCCCGCATCCGCGCTCGGGCCTGGTGGTCGAAGTGAAATTGTGCCGGTTCTATACCGGGGGCGATGTAGCGTACTCGTGGTTCTTCCAGCAGCCGTTTGAGATTGATTTCGTCGCGTTTTTTGTTGGTAAAAACCAGTTGAGCTTGCTGCAGGGCCCTGCGGTTGAGCACAAAACCGATATAGGTGATGGCGCTGCGTCGTCTTTTGGTGGAGTAGATTCCCTGAAAGATGACGTAGGGAATCGAAAGGGTGCGGCTGCACCATGGGCCGAGCAAGTCCGGCGCCTTATAATAGCTGTGATAGCTCAACCAGAGCTCCGCGCCGCTTTTCCGCGTGTGGCGTAGAGCGGACTGCCGGGCATGCGCCAACTGTGGATAGCGCCACGGCTTCAGATAGAGCCAGCGGCAGCGCAACCGGCTGGCAATGTTCAGCGAGTGGCCGCCATCGCGCAGAAAATCATGCAGCTCCATACCGGTGATCAGGTCGCCGGAGGGATTGCGGTGCCCCGGCGGTTTGAAGGGCATATAGTAGGCGATCTGCATGGCGGCAATTTCAGAAAAGATAGTCGGCTTTGCATCATACCCGGTTTTTCATTGCAGTGGCAATCAGTTGTGCATCTGCTATAGTGGATCTATGGATCGTCTCGATGTCTTGCTATATGCCCATGACGGGCGCGGCCTGGGGCATGTGAGCCGGGCCGCGGCAATCGGCCTGGCCCTGCGCCGGCTGGCCCCGGAGTTGAAAGTATGTCTGGTCAGCGGCTGTCGTCACACCGCCGAGTTGATCGGCGGCGGTGAGCTGGACTGGTTGAAACTGCCCGCTTATCGCACCGAGGTTATAGACGGTACGGCCAGAGGGGTTACCGGCTCTTCAGGCTACTCGGACTCCCAATTGGGACAATTGCGCGGCGAACAGCTGGCATTTTTCGTTGGCCAGCTCCATCCCCGCGTAGTGCTGGTTGATCACAGCCCCCAGGGCAAGCACCGTGAGCTGCTGCCCGCTTTGGCGGTGAGCAGCGAACAAGGCGGCACCCACTGGCTGCTGGGGGTACGGGGTGTGGTGGGTGAGGTGAAACAGCTTACCGAGGCTCTTGCCCGAGACACCTTTGCTCGGTATTACCAGGGGCTGCTCTGGTATGGCGATGAAAAGGTGATGGGTGCTGAGCCGCGTGTTGTACTTGAGCGGAGCTTCGGTACCGTCGCGCAGCCATGCGGCTATGTCTCGCGTCTGCGCGAATTGAGATATCTGCCGAATGGCCCGCTGTCTGAAGACACACGATCCGGCGGAACCGTCTCGATTCCCTGGCTGGGTGAACACACCCTGTTCATGCTTGAACAATGCGCTCAGGCGCTGGAACGGCTCGGTGGGAAGCGCGGCAGGGTCTCGTTCTTTCTGGGCGAGCCGCCGCCTGATTCGCTGCATCGACGGCTTACCACCATGGCCGGGGTAACGGTGGAACCGTTTTCGGCACGGTATGCCGACAGCCTGCCGCGGTCGAGCTGGGCGCTTGTCTTCGGTGGTTACAATTCAGTCATCGACGTGTTGGCGGCGGATGTTGCCGCCGTGGTGATCGTCCGCGATATGCGCGACGGCGAACAGCGTGCCCACCTGGACGCGCTTCGTGCATACCGCACCACCCACCTGATCACGGTGCCCGAGGCGACGGCCGATGCCCACCGGCTTTACCAGGCACTGGCCCAGGTATCGCGTCTTGATCCGGCGGCGGCCCCGCCTCTTGCCCTCGATGGTGCGCAAAACAGCGCCCGGGCTATCCTGAGCCACTTTAAGGCTGCGACAACCAGCCATGGATCACGTTGACAGTCGGGGATGCTTGGGCTAGGGTGAATTCCACGCAGTCAATCGCCGTTGTCAATCCGCATTTTGGGGAGAAACCCAAGTGATTGATCAGGAAAAGCTGTCCATGCTTACCGATCTGGTGCCCTTCGCCTTTCTGCCACGCCGGAACGTGACCCAGCTCCAGCCCCATATTTCAGAAGAGACCAGCGCTGCCGGTGAGATCAAATTTGTTCAGCAGAAGACACCGGTGCACCACCTCTATGTAATCGCCAAAGGCTCAGCCGAGCTCTACTTCGAGCATGACCAGAAAAAAACCCTGCGCGGTATGCTTTCCGAGGGTGATTGCTTCGGCGGTATCTCGATGCTGGTGAACGGCGGTGTTGCCATTCGCACCATGCAGCTCGTTGAGGACACCTCGTTTTTTCTGGTGCCGCACGATCAGTTTATCGGGCTGTGTGACGAGTTTGAGGTGTTCAAGGAGTATTTTACCAACACCTTCGGCAAAAAAATGGTGGATCGCGCCTACGCCGATATGGTCGCCGGCCAGATCAGGGCGGATAGCGGCGCCACGCCTTTTCTGCAGCAGCCCATAACCGCTCTTATCGAACCGGCCATTCTGCGCTGTCCCGCCACGGCAACCATCAAACAGGCGGCGACCATGATGAGCGAGGCGGACACCGGCTACATCTTCGTCCACGATGGTGATGAGGTTATCGAGGGCATCGTTACCGACGAGGATCTACGCACCCGCGTCATCATCACCGGGCTGTCCGGCGACCAGCCGGTGGCAACGATCATGTCCAGCCCCCTGGTCAGCGTGGAGGTGGGCGCCCTTGTCTTAGAGGCCTACATGGCGATGATCGAGACCTCCATCTCGCATCTGGCGGTACGCGATATGGACGGCAACATCGTGGGCATCGTCACCGACCGGCAGATTATCACTGAACAGAGCCGCTCGCCCTATTTTCTCATCCAGGAGGTGAAGCGGGCCGAACACGCCAAGGAGCTTACCAATATTCACCGGCGCCTACCGGACATTCTCCTGGAGCCCATCAAGAACGGCGCTCAGCCGGAAACCCTGACTTCGCTGATCACCACCTTCTCCGACGCGGTTCTGGAAAAGATCGTCGAACTTGCTCTGGCCGATGCCGGGCCGCCGCCCTGCACCTTCGCCTTTCTGATCATGGGCAGTGAGGGGAGGCGGGAACAGACCTTAAAGACCGACCAGGATAACGCGATTATCTATCAAGATATCGAAGATGAGAACGACCGGGAAGAAGCGCGAAGCTATTTTCTGGCGCTCGCCACAACAATCAGCACCTGGCTAGATGAGGCCGGTTACTCGCTGTGCGAGGGCAACAACATGGCCTCCAACCCGCACTGGTGCCAGCCGTTGTCGGTGTGGAAGCGCTATTTCATGGATTGGATAAGGACACCGAATCCTGAAGATCTGCTCAACTCCTCCATATTTTTTGATTTTCGCCATGGTTATGGTGATACAGCGCTTACCGATCAGCTGGCACACTACCTTTTTACCTCTCTTCAGAACTGGCCCGGATTTTTTCGCAACATGGTGGAAAACGCCCTTTATTTCAAACCGCCGCTAGGATTTTTCAGAAATATCGTGGTGCAGTCAAAAGGTGAGCATAAGGACAAATTCGATATCAAGCGGGCCCTACAGCCGATTATCGATTTTGCCCGGATCTATGGCCTCAAATTAGGCATCCGCCACACCAACACCCTTGAGCGGCTGCGGTTGATCCATGAACAACGCAAGCTCACCACCGCCGAATATGACGACATTGTCCAGTCGTATCACTATCTGATGAACATGCGTTTTCTCAGGCAGATTACCGCCATCAACGAGGAGGGCGGCAGCGCCGATAATTTTGTCAACCCGAAACGGCTCTCCCGCATCGATCAAACCATGCTCAAGGAGATATTTCGCCGGACCGAGGGGATCCAGCAGAAGATGAGCATCGAGATGACCGGGATTGTCTGACAATGCCGGTAATATAACCCATATTGAAAAAGAGCGGATATAGTATGAATGACGGAAGATTATCGCCCTATCGTGATGCTGAGGGACCGGACGATCCCACCAAAAACCGGATCACGCTGATCAAGTTTCTCGTTATCTGCATGCCGCTGTGGCTTAGCCTGCACTATTTCAACGGGCCGCAGGCGGAGCTGATAAACATCTACATTTCCGCCATACTGCTGCTTATTGTAGCAAGCCTGATTATCCAGATAGCCGTTCCCCGGCTCCGGGAAAAACAGGTGCTGCTCGGCTGCTTTGTGGTGCTGAGCGGTATCGAACTGCTCGCCGGGCAAATTCCCGCCATTGGTGCGCCATTGTCGGGAACCACGCTGTTTGGTGATTTTTCCATCAACAAGATACCCTATTACGGGGTGGGCGGTTTTATCGGCTTTTTCATTCTCCAGGCCTGCCGGATTCATAAACGGTGATGGCGTCGTAAAAACTTTGCTCTTCGTCGTCGTGGTGCCCTTCCCGGCTTTCTGAGAGTCTCGACAAAACAGGGGCCGCCCGCACTGTGCGGGCGGCCCGTGGTAAGGTGAGCGCCGAAGGCGGCGCCCCCGGCACAGTGTATTATGAGCGGTGTGCGCCTATCCCCACAGCCCCATGCCGAATGAGGCGGTAAAGGCGATAGCCACGGCCACGACAATAATCAACCACATATCTTCCTTGGCCATATCGTTCTCCTTTGCTGGTGGTTAGGCTTCCTTGACGACGATCATCTGCTCTTCGCCGGCACGCTTGATCTGCTCTTCCGAGGTGGTGGACATCTCCGCCTTGAAACAGAGCGCCCACATCATCACGATACCGATGATCCACCAGACAATCTGCCAGGACCAGACGGCTGGAAAACCGGCGAACTTGAAAGCGTTATTGCCAATGATGCACAACGGTCCAATGGCGAATACATACCAGAGCGGGACCAGGAATTTCATGGCGTTACGCCATTTCTGGCCGCGTTCCGACGGGCCGTCCACGTCATTGATCCAGACCCGTATCTCTTGCTGGCGCTTGATGGTCTCCTCGGAATCCTTGATGCCGATGCCGCGGCAGATATAGGCGATTATGAGGCCGACGAACAGACCCCAGAAGGCCGTGTGCATGGTAAGCGGGTACCTGTAGTAGAAGTAGGTCACGAAACAGGCCGCAATGGCGCCGATCAGGCCGATCACCACGCCGATGGCCGGGTATCTGAAGCCGTAGTGGACGCCCAGCAGCATCAGATACATGATGAACCCGAAGGCGGTGGCAAAACCGCCGATCATGACGATGGCGCCGGGCGCCGTGAGGCTGACGAAAATTGCCAGGGCGGTGAGGATGGTGACGAAGATCCGGTTTGCCCAGATCTGCTCGGCGTGACCGGCCTCCTGTTTTTTGAAATAGCGCCAGTACACGTCGCGCAGCACAATGGTGCCGCCGGTGCCGATATAGGGTGCCGCCGTGGAGTGGATGGCGGCGATGATACCGAGGAACACGATGGCCATCATCGGTCCGGGGAGCAGATAGTTCATCAGCATCGGCACCACGTCGCCGTCGACATTTGGCGATATTTCTCCCATCCCCTGCAATATCCTAGCCCCCATGCCCTGGAATGCCGTGAAGAAGAACAGGGCGATACCAACCACGAAGGTGGACATGAACACCTGCTGCCAGGCCAGCGGTTTGGGGGAGGACATCCCGTAATTCCAGAGGGTGAAGGCAGGCGATGACTGGATGCCCATGAGGGCGAACATGTAGGTGAGAATCATCACCGATGTCCAGCCGCCGGTGCCGAGCTCGAATTTAATGACGGCGGGGACTTCCAGGTATTTTGCATCGAGCTCACCGATTTTTGCTGAAAATACCGACCATCCACCGAGCGCGTCGCAGGTGACGGTGAAATAGCCCAGCACGACGATGGAAAGGACAAGGAGGATAAACTGAATGACCCCCACCCAGGTGGAGGCCTTCAGGCCGCCGGTAACCACGTAGAACCATACGATGAAAGCCATGAAGAAAAGGCCGTACACATACGGCACGCCAGCCACGATTTCAAACAGCTTGGCGGCGGCAATAAGTTGCAGGCCGGAGTAGAACATGGAGTAGAGCACCGCCGAGAGCACCGTGAGCCAGCGCACCGCCTCGTTGTTGTAGTAGTAGGCGAACATGTCGCCCGGTGTCACGAACCCGTAGCGTTTTCCCAACAGCCAGTTGCGCTTGGCGAAGAAGGCTCCGGTAATGGGAATGGTGAGCACGTAAAATGAGGCAAAGGCGTATGCCAGCCCATCACGCCAGATCAAACCCGGGTGGCCCACCGTGGTCCAGCCGGAAAACGAGGCCGCGGTGGCCGCCATCAGAAACGCGATAAACGGAATGGAGCGCCCGCCGATTGCGTACCCGGATGCGGTTTTTTCAGTGAAGTACCCTCTGAGACCCCACCAGAAACAATACACGATGTATAGTAACAGAAATATCCACACCCACACTCTTGGTTCCATCGATTTCCCCTCCTCTCTTGTGATTTATTCTTTTAGCCTCGCGGCCTGTTGGTCATGCTGCGCCCATCGGCTGTGTTATCACCCCCTTATAGAAATTGTGCATGTGAGAACCCTTTCCGCCATACTTTCATCCATCTCTGCATGGCTTATCTCATCATCTTGTCCAATGATGCCGCAGTAGAGTAAAATAAAATTTGATAATTAACATCATTTTTTTTTATTTTTTATGAAGATGTGGTACATCAATCTCACGCAGGAGGTCTTGAGTTGTGGAAAATGGCGCCGCGATCGGTTGTATTCGTGGGAGCAAGCTGGTATGAAGGCGCACGTATGGCCGTGCATTTCACGCTATTGATTGCTAACACTTTTCCTTGAAAGCCATGTCCGAACAGATACCTGCGAACGGTTCGCGGCCGGATAACCCGTGGCCGCTTTCCACCGATCTTTATCAACTGACCATGGCTCAGGCCTATTTGCTTACCGGGATGGCGGATCGCCGCTCCATCTTCCACATGTTTTTTCGCACCGCTCCCTTTGCCGGCCGGTATGCGTTGGCGGCCGGTATCGGGCCGTTTGCCGACTGGCTGGAACGGCTGCACTTTTCCGCCGATCATATCGATTATCTCGCCTCACTCACCGGCGCCGATTCCAGGGGATTGTTTCACCCTGAATTTCTCGACTATCTCCGGCGGTGGCGGTTTCGCGGTGCCATCGAGGCGGTGGATGAGGGGGAAATCATCTTTCCCTATGAGCCCATGCTCCGGGTGCGGGCGCCCCTGTTGGACGGTCAGCTCATCGAAACCGGCATGCTGACCATGGTCAACCACCAGAGTCTGATCGCCACCAAGGCGTCGAGAATGAGAATGGCGGTGGGCTCCGATGAATTGCTGGAATTTGGACTGCGCCGCGCCCATGGTATGGACGGTGGGCTTTCCGCCAGCCGCGCCGCCTTTATCGGTGGGGTGGATGCAACCTCCAACGTGCTCGCCGGACGGTGTTACCAGATTCCCGTGCGCGGCACCCACGCGCACAGCTGGGTGATGTCATTTGCCGATGAGCAGCGTGCCTTTGATGCCTATGCTTCGGTATTTCCCCATAACGCGGTGCTACTGGTGGACACCTTCAACTCCCTGGAAGGGGTACGTCACGCCATCATGACCGGTCATTCCCTGCGTGCCCGGGGCTCCGATCTGCTCGGCATTCGCCTTGATTCCGGCGATCTCGCCTATCTTGCCAAACAGGCCCGAGTAATGCTCGATGAAGCGGGGTTTGCTGATACCAAAATCATCGCCTCCAGTGACCTTGACGAACGTTTGATCACCAGTCTGAAGCTCCAGGGGGCGCCCATCAATGCCTGGGGCGTGGGCACTAAGCTGGTAACCGCCTATGATGATCCATCTCTTGGCGGCGTCTATAAGCTGGCGGCGGTGGAAAAAGAGGTGGGTGAGCTGGTGGAGTGTCTTAAGCTATCCGATCAGGCGGCCAAGACCTCGATTCCCGGTTGTCTCGATGTGGCCCGGCTCAGCGTCGATAATCATTGCACCGGTGATGTCATCTTCGACACCTTTACCGAGCCGCTGCCCGGCAGCGATGAAACGGTGATTATCATCATTTCCCCGGTTGATCCCTGGAAGCGCAAGGTGGTACCGCGAAAAAACCTGGAGAGACAAACCCTGCTCACCCCTCTTTTTGCAGACGGCGTTCGGGTGAAAGAGGCGCCGCGGCTGGCCCGGATTCGCGCCCGCACCCGGGAGAATCTGCGCCGTTTCGATCCGGCCATCTTTCGCTTCGACAACCCGCATGCCTACGCCGCCGGGCTGTCGCACCGGCTTCATGAGCGGCGTGAAGCGATGAAGGCGCATGAATTTGAACTCATCAAGGCGCACCTTGCTTCCCAGCACGAAAACGGAAACAACCATACAGAGCAGAAGAGCGATTCATGAAAAGAGCCTTGCTGATTATCGATGCGCAGAACGACTTTCTCCCCGGCGGCCCGCTGGCGGTGCCGGAGGGCGATATGGTCATCGACACTATTTTTGGCCTGCTTAAAGAACCTGAGCGATATGATCTGATCGCCGTCTCCCAGGATTGGCACCCGCCCGACCATGGCTCGTTTGCCGCCAGCCACCCGGGCGCCACCCCTTTTTCCATGGGAACCCTGGCCGGTCGAGCCCAGATGCTGTGGCCGGAGCACTGCATTGCCGAAAGCGATGGGGCGCGTCTGGCGCCGGCCCTGCGTGAGCGGCTGGTTACCATTGCTGAGGATGGTCATAAAACGGTGATCATCACAAAGGGGCTGGACAGGGAAGTGGACTCATACTCCGCCTTTTTCGACAACGCCAGAATCAATGAAACGGGTCTGGATCGAGCCTTGCGGGCGCATGACATCGAGGCGCTCGATGTGGTCGGTCTGGCCCTTGATTATTGTGTGAAGTTCAGCGCCCTGGACGGTGCCGCGCTGGGGTATGAAACCCGGGTCCTGCTGGCTGCTACCAGAGCAGTTGTGCGGCAAGATGCCGATGCGGTAATTAACCAACTGCGTGGCGCCGGCGTTGTCTGTATCGAGGATGATACCACTGAGTCATCGTCCGTCGCCACTCAGAACAACCGTCGCCACCACGGATAGGTTATGGTCTGATACCCGTCGGGCGCCAGGTCCCAAGTTTCACCGAATACGTGGACGCGGTTGGTTACTCCCCGCGCGTCAGTGATCAGGCCGCCCTCGAGAATCCAGGCCAGCAGGCCGCCGCGCAGGTTGCAGACGGTGATGCCGCGGGCCGCCATCTTCTTGGCAAACAAGCCGCTCCGGTAACTGATGGTACAATAGACGACTACCAGATGATCGCGGTAGCGGTGGTAATCTTCGATAAATTGTTTCTTGTCGATTGCTCCCGGCAGCATGGAGATCTCCTGCTCGGCGCTGCCGCGGACATCCACGAATAGTATCGGTTTAGACGCCGCTGCCGTCGCCCGAGCCTGTTTCACCGAGATCTCGCAAATTTCCGGAAACTGCCGGCGATACTCATCGTAGAGCCGGTAGACCAAGGTTAATTTTTGTCGATCATCAGCTGGTGTTGCGGCCCCGTAGTTTTGGGCGCATGCCACCGGCGAACCAAGGGCAAGCAGGCACAGCGCCGTCGTCATGAGCGCCCAGATGGCCCGGTTCGACGGTGGCGCTGATATCATGACGGCAGGTGCAAAAACCTATCCTTGTTCTCCGAGGTGCCGATGGCAATCAGTTCATCGGAGATATGCAGTTCGGTTTCAGGCGGAGGACTCACCAGCAGGTTCCCATTGCGTTTGATGGCGATGATGGAAAATCCGCTCTGTTCACGGATACCGCTGTTCATAATGGTCTTGCCGGTAAAGGCGGGTCCCACAAGATGGTGGAGCACCACCATACCTTCGCTGAGCAGGGTCATTTCGTTTGGCTGCAAAAGTTGGAAGATGGTACCGGCCCCCAGAGAGGCGTACGACATAACCTGATCGGCCCCCGCCATGTAAAGTTTTGCCACGTTTCGTTGGAGAATCGAGCGGCTGATGATCTGAATATCGGCCCGCAGTTTACGGCAATAGAAGGTGAGATAGATATTCATGTCGTCACTGTGAGTGGTGACGATAACGGAATGGGCCTGCTCGATGCCCGCCTCCTTGAGGGTGTTGATATCGGCGGCGTCGCCGGTGACGATTGTTTCCCGGGCGTACCTATCGGCGGTGACGGCGCGTTTTTCAATAACCCGATAGCTGATGTCGTGGGCTGCCAGGGTTGCCGCCGCCGCATCTCCCACCCGGCCGCCACCGAGGATAAGTACCTCGGGCTCGGCGTTGCTGGCCTGGTAGCTTGGTTCAAAAAGTTGATCAAATTTTTTCAACTGGACGGTGGAGCCGGCCAGCATCATGATGGTCTGGGCGTTGATCACCGTGTGCGGGGTCGCCGCCAGAAATCGCCCGCGTTCCGACATACCGATCACATTGACCCCGGTCTGCTGACCAATCTGCGCCTGAGCAAGGGTCTTGCCTTCGAGACCGGTGTACATGGCCGGCATTTCAGAAATCAGCAAATCATCCATGCGGCCGATGATATTGGCCGAGCGGCCCACCCCGAAGGTACGTTTGCTCAGCGATTCACCCAGCATCTTCATAAACTCAAAGACGCTGGTGTTGCCGGAATATTCGAGAATATCAATGGAATTCTGGTTCTCGGCATTGGTAACGATGGGCACGGTTTCATCGACTTCGCGAATGGTAAAGGCGATGTTGGTGCTCACCTGATCATCGTTGGTAACCACCACCAGTGATGCCTGGGCCACCCTCAGGTTGCGATAGGTGGCCGGCAGATCTATCTCTCCCAGTACCACCCGATACCCCGCATCCTGGAGTCGGCCCGCCTCCTGCGGATCGGCGACGACGATGACATAGGGCTGATGATAGCGGATCAGATATTCAATCAATCTGGTGGTGATGGGATCCACGTGGGTGATGATCACGTGGTTGCTCACATTGTCCGGCATCGCCCGCGGAATCCTCGTTTTTTCCTGGGCTTCCAGCCACGGTGCGTAGAAAAACTGAATGAAGGTGAAGGGAAGAATGATGAGCAGAAACATGATGCCTGAGATCAGCACCACCATGGTAAACACCCGGCCGATGTCGCTGTGGAAGGTAATATCGCCAAAGCCCAGGGTGGACATTACCGTCATCGTCCAGTAGAGGCCGGTAACCCAGCTGAAATTCCGGCCCTCGTACATCATCAGCAGATGAAAGAGCAGAGAGTAAATGCAGATGATCAACCCGAGAAAGACAAGGAATTTGCTGAGCAGGACGAGGTTGCGCTGGGTCGTCTTGTTTCTGAAAAAAAACAGCAGTTGCGGCATTAAGAATTTCATGTCGGCAGCACAGTGGAAAACTGTTCAACGAAGAAGCTCGGGATGTTTTTTATGGGTGCACTGTTCTACCTGAAAAATTCTCGTTCGGCAAACGACTTTCTATCTGGTGGCAGACAGGGCAATGGGTTTGAGCAGCTGGGGAAAGTCGGTTATCAGGCCGGCCACCCCCCAGTCAATATAGCGGCGCATGGCCTCGGTTTCATTGACCGTGTAGAGGTTGACCGCACATCTTTTGTCGTGGGCACGGGTAATCTGCGCACGATCGATACAGTCGCCGTTGGCATTGTAGGTGCGGTAGCGATAGTCGCCCCAGTTGTTGCCAGCGGCCGGATCACCACCAATGAGCGCCTGGATCTCGATATCCGGGCGCCTATCGCTGACGATGTCGAGCTGACGGTGATCAAAGGAGGAGATTACTACCTTTGCCGGCGCCACCTTGTGGCGGTCAATAGCGTCAAGCACCGCCTCCGCCAGCGGGAAGGTCTCCATCGGGGGGGGCATTGATTTCAGCTCACAATTAATCAGCCACGCCTTGTCGGTGATAAAGTCCAAGAGCTCAGAAAGCGTGGGGATCGTACATCGGTGAAAGGTCTCCGCCTCGTCCCGGTTGATGGCGCCCGCGGCCAGCTGTCCGAACGGATCGGTATCGATGAACCAGGAACCGGCATCAAGGCTTTGCAGCTCACCCATGGAAAATGTGGTGAAGGGATGATCTTGCCGATCCGGGAAACGAGCGGCGACATCGGTGGTACGAGTAAGGGTTGGATCATGCATCAGGAGCAGGACCCCGTCGCCGCTGACGCCAACATCCACCTCGACGCCGTCAGCACCCGCTTCCCACGCCTTTTTGATTGCCGCCATGGTGTTTTCCGGAGCGAGGCTGCGTGCCCCGCGGTGGGCGATGGTAAGAACCATGGGCGGGAACTCAGCCGCGGGTGCGGTGAGCTGTTTCACCGCGCAGCAGATACCATGAGAAAAAGGTAACGACACCGATCAGTGCCAGGGCATACCAGGGGAACCAGCCGATCGAGGCGCGAAATGCACCATGTTCCACCGCCTCCGCCGACCAGTCCGGATGGGCGGCGGCGCCGGCCCCGCGCAGCCGGTGCATGAGCAGGGCGAACAATACCCCGATGGCGCCGTAGGCAAGATTATAGGCCAGTCCCTTGAAACTCAGGACAGTAGCACGCAGCTTCGAGCTGGTGATTTTGTTCAGGTAGTGAGAGGTGAAAAAGTCGGTGAGCAATAACCCCACCATTACCATGGACATGGGGATAAGCCCGAAGTAGGGGATAAAACCAGTTAAGCCGATCAGGGTGACCATGGTCAACAGTGCCAGCCAGCCCGCATTCTGGGCCGGGCTGAACCGCTGCACCATCCATTCGGCCAGTCTGGCCACCGCCAGCCCAAGCAGGGAGAGCGCCGCCATAATCACCCCGAAGCTGGCCTCGGGCAGATCGATTAACCTCAAATACTGGCTGGTCAGGGTGATCATCATGCGCAGCACATGGTCGTAGAGCATGGCGTAGAGGATGATAGCCAGGGCGAACGGGGTGGTGAGGATCCAGCGACCGGCCCGCAGGGTCTGCCGGCCGGTGTCAATCAGGGTCGAGACCCCGGTGGGCTCGTCGGCGGACTCAAGATGCGGTTCTTTCAGCCTCAGGGTGGTAATAAAGGCGGCCACGGCCAGCACCAGGGTGAGATAGACGGGAAATCGCATGGTGGTTTGTTGATCCACGCTCAACGAAGAGCCCGCCAGATGGATAAGCGAGTTCACCACATCGGGGTCGTAGACCAGGGCGCCCACCGTCATGGAAACCATGGCGGCGATGGACCTGATCCGCATCTGCACCCCCAGCACCCGCGGCCACTGATTGGCGTCTCCCTCCAGGCTGAGGGTGTCGTAGGCAATGGCCTCATCGGCGCCGCTGGCCATGGCCTCGGCCAGACCGCTGATGATGCGGTTGATGAGAAAGGCCCAGAAGATCAGGGTACTGCTTGCCAGGGGAATGAAGGCGATGACGCTGAGTTCGACGATCATCAGCACCGAGGTGAGAACCAGCAGCCGTTTTCTTCCCAGCAGGTCGGCAAGGGCGCCGGACGGCACCTCGGTGAGTACGATAGTGATCGCCCACACCGTGTTGAGCAGGGCGAACTGTTCGATGCTGAGACCGTAGTCGAGAAACAGGATGGTGAATACCGGATAGTAGAAGCGGGCGTTAAAACATACCCGGAAGGCAATGAACAGCCGGATATTTCTAAGCTGAAAAGCGCTGGCGGCGGCCATTGCGATTCTCCCTAACGCCTCCGAAAGGCGGTGAATTTTTTCTCCAGCCGGTGAACCCACATGGAAAGGGAGAAGCAGATCAGAAGATACATCAAAAAAAGGGTCAGCAGTATCTCGATGTCGGCCTGTGTCGATGACATGATCTGCATTCCCTGAAAGGTGAGTTCCTGGATGGAGATGAGTGAAATAATCGAGGTGTATTTAATGGTGTTGATAAATTCGTTGGCCAGCGGCGGTATCATCATGCGCAGGGCCTGTGGAACAATAACCAGTCGCAGCTGCAAAAAGCGGTTCAGCCCGATGGCCCGGGACGCATCCCACTGGCCGCGACCCACCGCTTCGATACCGGCCCGGACAATCTCGGTGACATAGGCGCTTTGAAAAAGACCTACCGTGATCACCCCGGAGAGAAATTGGCCAAAAAGGCTGGGCGGGGCGCTCACCAGGGCGAGCCATTGCTGTGAAGAGGGCGACAGGGAGCGGACGAAATCGTCCACCCCGAGCACCGGCAGGATCTGATCGCTGACGAAATAGTAAAAGAGAATAACCAGCACCAGCGGCGGGGTGTTGCGGATCAACTCCACATAGGTTCTGGTGGTTAATTTGAAAAACAGCCGGTGGGAAACCCGCAACACCCCCATGACAAGGCCGACAACGGCGGCCACCAGGGCGCCCCAGAAGCTGAGCTTGATCGTGGTGAACAGCCCCTGCAGGAGCAGGTTGGGGAGCCATCGGCCGCTTTCTTCATCAAAGCGAACGAGATAGGTGGGAATGACCCCCCAGTTCCACTTATAGTTTAGAAATGCCAGGCGATAGGCGACAAAAATGCAGAAGCCCGCCAGCAGGGCGATCAGCAGCCAGTCGTACCAGCGAAAGCGCCACCGGTGCGCAGGAGACCTCATAACAGCTTGTTCGCCCGCCTCACGCTGCCGGTGGCCGGTGCTCTGTCTTGGACCGGGTTATTCGACGAGTCCGGCCCAGTCACGGGTACCGAACCAGTAGCGGTGCCGCTCGTCTAACCATCCTTCGTGGGTAACCCCGGTGATCCATGCGTTGAAGAAGGCCAGGGCATCGGGGTCTCCCTTGCGCAAGGCAAATCCGATGGGTTCCTTGGTGAAGGTTCCTTCAACGGGCATAAACAGGGTTTCGGAATACTCAATGGCCTCGAAGGCGGGCCGCGGGGCTGAACCAACCACCGCGTGGACATTACCGTTTCTCAGCTCCTGATAGGTCTGCGGTTCGTTTTCAAAGAGTCGCAGGGTAGCTTGTGGAAAATGCTTCTTGGCGGCGATTACGGCGGTAGTGCCGAGCTTGGCGGCAATCTCCACCTCTTTTTTATTAAAATCTTCCAGTGAATCGAACCCGGCCGCCAGCTCCTTGTGGGCAACGATAGACATTCCGGAGAATTCATACGGCTGGGTAAAATTGACTTTCAGGGCCCGTTGCGGGAGAATGCCCATACCACCGATGATGACGTCGAACTTACCGGTGAGCAGGGCGGGGATGATTCCGGACCAGGGGGTGGGCACAAACTCCACCCGCACCCCCATATCATCGGCGAGCCGGGTGGCCACATCAACCTCGAACCCGATGAAATTGCCGTTTTTGTCTTTCATCGCCCACGGCTGGAAGGTATCCATGCCCACCCGCAGGACGCCACGTTTGAGGATCTGCTCGACAACGCTGCTCTGGCTCAGTTCCTGGTTTATGGAAGCGGCAATGGCCGGTGCTGAAAAAAGAAAAAGGGCAAGAATGAGTGCCGGGGCAAGTATGGGCGACAGACGTTTCATCTCTAGTCCTCCATGAGTTGGTTTTGTGATGATGATCTGGCTGGTAACTATCGATATCGTACTCTTTTTTCCAGATACGCTACAAACAAAGATAGGCTTATGGTAATCATCAGGTAGAGCAGTGCAACGAGGAACCAGATTTCAAAGGTCAGAAATGTCTCAGCCACCAGTGCGTTGGCATTCATCACCAGATCGTATATGGCAATGGTTGAGACCAGGGCCGAATCCTTGATCAGTGAAATTGCCTGGCTGGTCAAGGGTGGCAGAATCGTCCGCAAGGCCTGTGGCAGGATAACGAGACGGTAGGCAAGACCCTTGTTCAGCCCGAGACTGCGGGCCGCCTCCGTCTGGCCCCGATCCACCGATAAAATTCCGGAGCGGATGATCTCCGAGGCATAGGCGCCCTGAAAGAGGCTGAGCGCGAGCACGGCGGCGGGAAAGCGTTCCAACCCCAGAACCGGGCCGAGCACATAATAGATCAGATAGATCTGGATGAGCAGCGGGGTGTTGCGAATGATCTCAAGATAGATGCGTGCCAAAAGCGATGCCACCGGGGAGTTGCTGAGCCTGAACAATGCCGTCATCAGCCCGATGACCAGTGTACAGACAAGACTTACCGCCGATATTTTAATGGTTACACCAAGCCCCAGAAGCAGGGGGCCCATGCGAAACCCCTCCTCGGTGCGGGACAACAGAAAGTCGGAAACCCGGTACCACTGCCAGTTATAGTTCAGATTACCGGCGCTTTGGAACAAGAGCCAGCTCAGCACCGCTATCAGGATCAGGAACTGCGCGGTATCAGCCAGCGGTGAGCGGGGTGGTCGATATATCCGGTTAGTGTGCAAAATAACCTTTTCGCTTTAATCTATGAACTCGTAAAAGCCCAAACCTGCTTTCCGCCGTCATGCCCGCCATCTTTAGCTGCAAGTTTGACTTTTTACGAGAGCTTCAACGGCAATCGATTAATGTAATTAGTTATGAATTACCGGTCAGGCAATGGATGACTGAAATAGAGGTTCTTACGCCGGTCTGAAACAGGATTATCCCCATTCCCTGATCTCTGACGTCAGCTCTTATCTTCACAGCCGAGGCCTGAGGTTTTGGTTTTTTGGCGGATGGCGCTCTAGTTTTTTCGCTGGCTTGCGGAGTTCAGCTCACGCACGACCTCGGTGATGGCGCGAAAATCAATTTTGCCGCTGCCCATTTTGGGTAACTCATCAAGCACCTGGAACTGTTTGGGCAGAGCGATTTTCGGTAATTGCGCGGCGAGCTGTTTCATCATGGCTTTTTCATCGAGCTGGCGGGTAACCACCGCGATTATCTTCGAGCCTTTGGTTGAATCGGGAATCTCAACCACGCAGCACTCAGCATCTTCGGGAAGAACCTTGTCGAGAATCGATTCAATTTTTACCAGCGAAACCATTTCACCGCCGATTTTGACAAACCGCTTCACCCGACCCACATGCCACAGGTAACCCTCTTCGTCGAGATTTCCCATGTCGCCGGTATCGTACCAGCCGCGCCTGATATGCAAAGAGGTCTGTTCGAAATCATCAAAATAGCCTTTCATGACATTGTCGCCCTTAACCAGGATCCGGCCATCTACGCCCACCCCGCACTGCTCACCGGTTTCGTAATTTTCGATCCGCACCGATACGCCGGGTATCGGCTTGCCGACGCTGCCGGGCCGGTTTTCCTCGGGGGTGTTGGTGGAAATAACCGGGGCGCATTCGGTGGCCCCGTACCCTTCGTAGAGCGGCTGTTCATGTTTTTCAAGAAAGGCTTCACGCAGAGCGTCCGGGCACTTGTCGGCGCCCACCAGAGCGATGCGCAGTGAGCTGAAATCGCCCGTTTCCGATTTGCGCAGATAGCCCCAGAAAAAGCTGGGCGTACCCACCATCAGGGTGGCTTGGTGATCCCGGACGATTTCACATATTTTCCGGTACTCCAGAGGATTTGCGTAGGAGAGGATTTTGGCGCCGTGAAACAAAGGGATCCACAGGTTTACGGTCAACCCGAAGACGTGGAAATAGGGCAGTGCCGACATGAATATATCCATCTCGGAAAAACTGAACCGCTCTGAAATCGACAACACGTTGGCGCCGATGTTGCGATGGGAAAGCTGTACCGCCTTGGGGTCTTTTTCGCTGCCGCTGGTAAAGAGAATCACCGCCGTGTCGTCCGCCGCCCCCCCCTGCACAACCAGCTTCAGCAGGGATGCGGGCAGCGCCGCGACCAGGGCGGCTCTGAGTTTTCGCAGCGTTGTTACCCTGGCCATGATGTCTTCGAGAAACACCATCCCGTCCACTTCGACGCACTCGATTTTCTCCAGCAGGGCACGGGCCGTAATGATGGTGCGAAAACCGCACTTTTTCTGGGCATAGCGGGCATTGTCGGCGGCCCCGGTAGAATAGTTGATCATCACCGGGATGCGGCCGCTCAGTAAAGCGGCAAGCGTGGCCAGGATGCAGCCGGCCGAGGTGGGCAGCATGATGCCGATAAAGCCCCGCTCGTATTTCTTGAAAAACCCGGCAAGCAACAGCGCCGCGATGAGGGTGCGGTGGTAGCTGAGTTGTCTGTTTGTGGAAAAATCATGGATGGCGAGTTTCTTGCCGTACCGCTTGGCGGTATCGATAAATCGATGATGAAGTAGCATGGTTACTCTCCTGTTCGCATACCTCATAGGTACTGATAAGAGCTATATTCAGGGTACATTAAGCCCATACATGTAGACCCTACCGTCGAAAAAGACAACCACTCGCAAAGCGGCTACGGCTATATCGTCGTTGCCGTCTGCTTAGCACTGCTAGACCAATTGCCCCTCCTTCGGCGGCCGCGGTAGAATCAATTCAACGATGGCAACCTCTCGGGTCTCCAGGGTGGAGAGGTTGAGCTCATATTGATCCCTGGCGGGGATCGGCTCGTTGTTCGGGGTAGTGGTGACTCGTACGGTGGGACGATCTATGGTGGTGCCGGCCGCGGTGACAATGCCGGCGGATGTATCGGAAAGTTTGACCATGGTGCCGGGAGGATAGAGGCCGAGTATGGTGATAAATGAAGCGAGGATGGCCGGATTGAAGGCGCCGGGGTCGTTGAGCATAACCGAGAATGCCGTATGCGGGGTCAATGGTGGTTTGTAGGGGCGAACCGCGGTAAGCGCCTCAAAGGCATCACAGACCCGCAGCAATGAGGTAATGGGATGGCGCACCGCCCATTGCGGCTGCTCGGGATAGCCGTCCCCGTCGTGTCTGATATGGTGACCCCATGCTATTGCCACGTCGAGTTTGGTGCTGCTGTCCTGGGCAAGCAGAATTTCCGCGCCGATCCGCGGGTGCGCCATCATGATGGCAAACTCCTCTTTGCTCAATCTGCCCGGTTTGTAGAGCACATTGTGGGGAATACCGCTTTTACCGATGTCGTGCAGCAGCGCCGCCGAGCCAACTTCCAATTGCACATCCTCGTGCCAGCCAAAGGCATTGGCCATAAAAACGGCCAGGGCGGCCACCCGCACCGAATGACCGATGGTATAGCCCTCAAAATCGGGATAGTGCACCTGCTGCATCATGTCTGAAAAATTGCCCGTGGAACGTTTCAACATGAATTCGGTGATCGAGCGGGTATGATCCAGATCCACAGCTCCGCCCGTGAGTGCATTGTTATGGGCCTGGGCGACGGTGTCAAAGAGCATTTGGTAGATCAGCGCCGGTGATGACAACATTTTATCTGATTCCTGGCCGCGCCAGATATCCTGCTCTTCTTTGAGCAATGGCGTTGCCGATTCCTTGAAGCGCTGGCCGAGTTTTATGTGGGTAATTCCGTGGGTGCTCAACAGGGTGCGGGCGGCGTTGAGGTCGCCGGGCGGCTCGGTGAGTTCGGTAATGAGTGAGAGAAATTGAGCGAACTCAGAGGCGGGCGTGTTCGCGTCAAAGGAGATGCCGCCGCTCTTCAGGGTGGTGGCGGCATCGATGAATTGAGCGCCGATGATAGTCGGCCCGACAAGGTGTTTGCCTTCAAAGACGAGTTCCCCATCGACGATGCCGATGAAGAGGGTTTCCAGGCCGGCGGCATCGCAAAACTGCTTGAGTTCATCGATAAACTTCCGGGTCAGCTGGGTTACGGTGGGATGGTCGGCGAAATAGAGTTTTCGGGTCGAGATGGTTCGGCACATCAGGATCAACAGATTGTTCAATTGAGCCGACATGGTTGCTGTCTCAGCGTTTTCGTTTTGCCGACAAGACCAGCGCCGCCGCCTTTCGACACGTTGCCGGCCATTGCGGCAGGAGAAGGAGTTTTTTGGCGGTGGCGATTTCTTTCATAAAACTGAGCGATTCCTTGGTCTTCAGGCTGGCAAAGGCATTGATGGATTCCGTCACCCACGGTTCGGTGCGTCTTTCAGGGGGCAATTCTTGCAGGGATTGCACTAAAAGATCGGAACTTTGTTTGAGCAGATCATCAGGTATCTGGCCTTGATGCGCTGCGTGCAGATATTTTCGCAGAAATTCCCGGTGGGCTTGGCGGTCGCCATCCAGAGCCGGAGCCATCGCCTTTGTCAGCCAATCCGGCGGGTTGTGGGTGAGCCCCTCGATAATTCGGGTGCTGATGAGCGGGGCGAGATCGGTATGCAGCAGGATCAGGAAAAGCCGATAGGATTCCACCGGCAGTGTTAGAAAAATGTCTTCGGCCACCATCTTGTTCTGAAAGGCCTCCATCCCTTTTTTGATTTCCGGTGCCGGCCGTTGCGCGGCGAACCGGCACAACGCTTCGTAAAACTCCTTTTCGGCGCCGCGTCCCACCAGGAGAATCTCATTGACGACATACGGCCATATCAGCAGATAGTTCTCTTTTTCACAGAGGCGCACAATGTCTTTGAACAGGGTCGTGGTGGAGGCGTGTCTGGAGCGTCGCAACGGCTCCAGAACCATGTGTAGCAGGGCGCCGGTAGGCGCGGCCTGGCTTGTGGTGATGATACTATGCAGGCCGCTGACGAGAATCGCCCATCTCTTTTCGCTGATCGGGGAAGAGAGTATCTCGCGGAAAAACTTCTGCATGTTCAGCGGCGCCTGCAGCGGCTGCTCATGTTTGAGCCAGTTGCAGCAGTATTGACAATATCTCATCATCGGGTGATGAATCGGCGATGGCGATAAGATTTTTTCGGTGCAGCCGGTTTTTGGCGGTGAACGCCTGGATTTTTTCAGCTACCAGGTGCTGACTAAGGTAATGGTCGGAAGGGATAGGGTTTGCTTCGTCGTGGTGTATCTTTAGATGGGCCGATTCCTTGATGAGTGAGACGATGAGGTTGAGCGATGTGCGTGCCTTTGAATGGGGCGGATGATGCTCAAGTTGCTCAAGCATGGCGCCCAGAGCATCGATATGCGAGGCGGCGCCATGCTTTTGGTCGGCGATGGCGGCCAGATCACGATTTGACTTGACGGCGGAAGCCAGCAACCGGCTGACATCGTGCCAGGAGACGGCGGCGTCGGTATCCTCGATGGGCCCGGATGAGCTGAGGTAACGGGGCAGTGATGCAAGCAGTGCTCTGCAGGTGTCGAGCTGCTCCGCGGAAAGCCCGTACTCGGCAAGCGACTCCACCAGAGTGTCGATGCTGGTGGACGAGGGATCGTCGATGGAGCCGCCCCTGCGGGCAACAAATTTTTTCCGATGTACCTTTATGGAGGCGGGCAGATTGGTGATTTCAACCTGGGAAAAGCTCTTGGCGCTCATGATCCTGGAGCGTTGGGTGAGCAGGATGTGGACAAAATCATGCAGCTCGGTGCAGCTTATATCCCGGCTGATGGTAAAGGCGTGGACGTCAAGCGATGCCATGACCTCTTTGATCTCTGCCACGAAGGGCAAGTCGTGGTCGAGAAGGGCCTCATCTATTCTGATGCTGTTATGACAATTTTCCAGGGTGATGGCGGGCTTGTCGCCGGCTAAAGTGGCAATCAGTCCAATAAGACGGCCGGTGGTTTCGGTGAATATGGGGTGAGCGGCGGGATAGTAGACGCCGATCTTGAAAAGACGCTGCAACGACACCATAAAGTCGCGAAACAGGGCGGGGCCGATGACCGCGTCGGCGGGGCGTGATGAATTCATCTCATGATAACTTCCGCTGAAATAAAGGTTCCTGGTCAATATTACGCGGATTATTGGTGAGATGCGGAGCGCACAAAAAAAGAGTACATGATGGCAAATTGAAATGTCAAACAAATAGTAGTATTGGTAAGAAGAGGGCGTGAGTCCTTGCGCAAATCAGATTGGCAGGGACGTAAATGTCTCCAAAATTAGACAAAAATGCTGTTTTCATGGAAACAATGAACATCGATCAGGGTACATGGACGGAGGTGGGTGGTAAATGATAACGGAGCAAACCGGCAGCCACGCTGAGGCGGCATGGATTCACCAGGCGGCAGCGCCATTTATAAACGGGCGCCCCGCCCTGCTCATAGATGCTCAGCTTTCGGCGGAACTGCCGGATTATTTTTTTGCCCGCTATGAGGCCCAGGACCACGACACCACCGATAAACTTCTGGCGGCCCTGGGCAAGAGTTTGTGCATCGACGACCGGGTGATCAGGGAGCGGGCCCTGGTGGTGGTGTCGCTGATCTGTGAAAGATCTCATGAACTCAGAATTGATGAACTGCGTGCCCCCCTGGTAGCCATTCTTACCAATTGGCTGCGCCAGGAAAAGGAGTTTGTCAGCGGGTTTGAATTTGTCTGCATGCAGTATCAGCGCTGCCTGCTGACGATGATTGACCGGGAGCAGTGGGAGGAACTGCTGGAACCGCTCGCCGCTCTTGAGCAGGTTGTTTCCAGGCGAAGTCTGAAAAGCAACATCATGACCGGCACCGTGGCCCGCATGTGGAGTCGGCTGGCAGCGCCTGACGTCATGGAGCGGTTTTTTGCCCACTATTGTGAGCAGGATGACGAGGGCCGGCTTATCTTCGAGAATTTGTTGCTCCGTCTTGGCACTCTGGCGGCGATATTTCTGGTAAGGAAACTGATCGCCAGCGAGATCAGGGAGGAACGGCTGCATCTGCTTGCCCTGATCCCCAAATTCGGTGAAACCTGTGTCCCTCCGGTCCTTGAAAGCCTGGCCGATGAGCCACCCTGGTTTGTCGTTCGAAATATGCTTGCCATAATCAACAATCTCGGCACCGATGATCATTATGAAACGGTTTCCTCGTATAGCGATTATGGTGATGTGCGAGTCCAGAAGGAGGTTCTTGAGTACATCAAAAACAGCGATGAATCGGTGCGGCGCTCGCGGCTTTTAGCCGCTCTGGGGGATCTGGATGCAGAGTTGGCGGGACAGGGTGTGGGCATCTTATTGGCCGGGGAAGGTGAGTTGGAAACGGGTACCGCTGAGTTGCCCGAAGATTCCGAGGTATATGAAGCGCTGCTTGCAAAAATCGGTACCGTGCTCACCGAGTATCCCCGGGAACAGACCCTGTTGGAATTGCGTCGCATTGGCGCCGAGCGCACCATCAAGTTCGGTCCTGACGATCCGGTAGGTCGTGCCGCCGTCGCCTCACTGGCGCATATCGAAAGCGAATTCGTCACCCCTGAGCAGACCTCTCTCCCGCAAGCGGCAGATGATGCGGCCGGGCCGGAGCAGGAGGAGGCAGGCAACGCTGAAACCGCGGTTGCCGGCCGGCCGCTGTTGGTTGATCGCACCCGTCATGCCATGACCTGGAGCAACCTCTACAAATATATGAGCGATAAGGAGGCGGATGAGTTCTATGACGCCCTGCGTCCCGTTTCTTTTGCGCCCGGCGAGTTGCTGGTGAGGCAGGGAGACATGGTTACCGATCTCTTCTTTATCGACAGCGGCATCGCCGCTGTCAACCGGCATGATCAGAGCAGGGTTTTCACCTTGAACAACCTGCAGTCAGGTGAGTTGATCGGCAGCGAGGGGTTTGATCTGGGTATATCCTGGTCGGTGTCGCTCAGCGCGCAGACCGAGCTAAAATGCCGCATCCTCGAGCAGACCACCTTTTTGGGATTGGCACGCAAGCACCCCGAGAGCATGCAGAAAGTACGCTATGATTTCAACACCCTCGATGTTATTCCCTATTTAATTTATCTGGCCGGCAATGGGGGTGGGGGTATGGGCAAAGCTGTCGATGAAACGGTGGTCATCCAGGCGGACAAACTCTTCTCTTCTACGCCGGGTGAACAGGGCGACGGCATCCTCCAGACCACGCATCGCCAGGTGGCCAGGGGCGGCTATTGCCTGCGTCTCGAGCAGTCGGATGAATATACTCTCTCAACCCTGCTGAGACGACAAACTATCTCCACCATCGAGATGTTTGACGGCGCCATCCGCACCTGTTTCGGTATCGTTGCAGGTGCCTGCGCGGGCGGCGACATGGGTGCGGCCGCCGATCTCTATATCAAATTGTATAATCCGGTGGAAAAGGCCGACTACCGGTGTACCTCTCTTGAGATTTTGTAGGTAAGCTTGAGAATGAGAAGTTTCACGCAAGCTCGAGTTGTGAGGAAAATATGCAGCAAATCTTACCGCCTTTGCCACATGTGATTGAGTTGTAGACCCTTATGAAAGACCAGAAAACTTCTTCCCAGGTGGGGGTAAAGCTGGTGGAATGCCTCAAAGATCCGCTTGCCTCAGAAAGTCAGGAGAGCTTTGCCAGGGCGCTGGAGCTTACCAAGGCATACGCCGGCTCCGGCTCGGTCACTCACTTCAGTTCGGTGGCCCGTCTCTTTTTTGATCTGTTTGAAATGTTTGAAACGGGGCGTGACCCGCGCGACAAATAAGGCTCCATTGCAGCGGTGCCGGCTCAATCAGGGCTGATCAAAGGCATCTTTTTGAAACGAGAGATCCGGGGTGATCGGATAGTCACCGTTGTAACAGGCCAGGCAATAGTCCTGAAACGATTTACCGGTGGCCTCCACCAGCCCTTCCAGGCTGAGATAGTGCAGTGAATCAAGCCCCAGGTAGCGGGCGATTTCCCTAATGGATTTGTCGGTGGCGATGAGTTCTTTGGGCGAGGGGAAATCAATACCGTAATAACAGGGATGTCTGGTCGGCGGGCAGCTGACCACCATGTGTACTTCGGCGGCACCGGCTTCACGCAGCGACTGAACGCGGCTCTTGCCGGTGGTGCCGCGAATGATTGAATCTTCCACGATGATGGCCCGCTTGCCCATCAGAAAGGAGCGTACCGGGTTGAGTTTGACCCGGACGTTGAAGTCGCGCATGGATTGGGTGGGCTGGATGAAGGTGCGGCCCACGTAGTGGTTTCTGATCACCCCGAATTCCAGGGGGATTCCCGAGGCTTGTGAGTAGCCGATGGCGGCGTAATTGCCCGAATCGGGAAAGGGCATGACGAAATCGCCGTCAATGGGGCACTCTTTTGCCAGAATGGCGCCCATCCGCTTTCGTATCTCATAGACATTGCTGCCGTAAATATCAGAGTCGGGCCGGGCAAAATAGACCTGCTCGAAGATACAGAAACTGGAGCGCTGTTTCGGCCAGGGAAAGATGGAACGCATGGTGTTGCCACTGCAGACGAGAATTTCACCCGGTTCGATATCGCGCTCGTAGTGTGCCCCAATCAGGTCCAGGGCGCAGCTCTCAGAAGCCACGATTATCCCGCCATTGTTGAGCCGGCCCAGGCAGAGGGGGCGAAAGCCGTGCGGGTCGCGGGCGGCAATGATGCTTTCGCGGGTCATCAACAGCATGGAGAAGGCGCCTTTGAGCTCGGTGAAGCTCGTTGCCAGCGCCTCATCGAGGGAGCGGTCGGCGGCCCGCGCCATCAGGTGCAGAACGATCTCGCTGTCCATGCCGGTTTGAAATATAGAGCCTTTCTGCTCCAGTTCGTGCCTCAGTGTAACGGAGTTGGTCAGATTTCCATTATGCGCTACCGCCAGGGTGTTTCCCTTGTGGGTCACCAGCAGCGGCTGGGTGTTTACGATGGTGGAGCCGCCGGTGGTGGAGTAGCGCACATGGCCGATGGCCAGTTGGCCCCTGATGGCGCTCAGGTTCTGTTCGGAAAACACCTCCGGGACAAGCCCCATATCCTTATGCATCCGCACCTTTTCTCCGTCCGAACTGACGATGCCGGCACTTTCCTGGCCGCGATGCTGGAGGGCATAGAGCCCGAAGTAGGTGAGCTTGGCGGCATCTTCATGGTTGCAGATGCCGCAGACCCCGCACTCATGCGTCGGTCTGGTTAATTGTTGAGCAGGTTGCATTATCAGTACTATTCGGCGTTTTGGGGACCTTGCAAAATGGCCTTTTTGGCCAATTTCATCGTTGCTCGGAAAAATTTATCCTGGCAATATCAGCGATATGCCTGCCGTACATGTTTCCTCGCGCCTGGAGCTTGGATAGACATTCTCATTGTTCAGGGTTCTCTCTTGGTAATTCATCACTCTGAAGTGCATACCAAGGCGATGAGCATTTCAGTCAACCGGCGCATATCCCGCAGGTCCACCCATTCGTCGGTGGAATGGACCTTGCTCATACCGGTGGCGAGAATGGCGGTGGACAGCCCATATCCGTTAAATATATTGGCATCGCTGCCGCCACCGGCTATTTCCCTATGCAGCTCTCGGCCCAGCTTGTGGGCAGCCGTTATCGCCCGCTGCACCACCGGGTCGGTCTCCCGCAGGCGCATGGCGGGATATTCCGGCTCCACCAGAAATTCAACCCGCGGCGGCGCATCCCCAGCGCCGTTGTCTTTCCGCCGATCTGCCACACTGGCGGTAAAGGCGGATTCTATGTTGGCGGTATAGCGGGCCAGTTTATCTTCTGAATGAGAGCGCACCTCCCCGTGGATGACCAGTTGTTCCGGGATGATGTTGGTGGCCGTGCCGCCCTGCATGACGCCCAGATTGGCGGTGGATTCCTCATCGATTCTGCCCAGGGTGAGGTTGGTAATGGCCTCGGCGGCCATCTCAAACGCGCTGATTCCCTCTTCCGGATTCATCCCGGCATGGGCGGCGATACCATGTACGGTAACGGTAAACCGATTGGCTGCCGGCGCCCCGATGATCAACTTGTCGATCCCGGTGGAGTCCAGGGCGTAGCCATAACGGGCACGTAACAACTGGTGGTTGAGGGCCTTGGCGCCGCGCAGCCCGATCTCCTCACAGGTGGTAAATACCAGCTCGAAGTCACCATGGGGCAGGGACTGTTCCTTGAGCATATGGACCAGTTCGATCAGCGGAGCGATGCCCGATTTGTCGTCACCGCCGAGAATGGTCTGACCGGCGCTGGTAAAGATATCGCCAGTGCGCACCACTTCGACATTGTCGCCCGGCTGCACGGTGTCCATGTGACACGCGAAAAACAGCGGTTCACCCTTCTGGCTGCCGGCAAAGCGAACGATGAGGTTGTTGCAGTCAGCACCGGTCTGGCGGGCGGAGTCATCCTCGACGATCTCGTCCGCGCCCAGTTCGGTAAAGACATGCCGCAGATAATCGCGCACCTTTTTTTCATGCCGTGACGGGCTGCTGATTTCGCACAGGGTGGTAAAGGTGTCGGCAAGCCGTTCAAGGTTTATTTCACTATTCATACGCTTTCCTGTTTAGAGGTGCTGCCGCGGATTCAATCATTACCACGGCATGGCAGGCGATGCCCTCCTCACGGCCGGTATACCCCAGACGCTCGGTGGTGGTCGCCTTGAGGTTTACAGATGACGGCGCAACCCGGCATGCGGCGGCGATCAGCCGGCGCATCTCCGGGATATGCATGCCAAGGCGTGGCGCCTGGCAGACAATGGTTATGTCGGCGTTGGCCACGCGCCACCGTTTTTCCTGGACGATATCCACTACCCTGGCCAAAAGTTCACGAGAATCGGCGTCCTTGTAGGCCGGGTCGTGGTCGGGGAAAAGGGTGCCGATATCGCCTTCGCCGGCAGCCCCGAGGATGGCATCGATCAGGGCATGACATACCACGTCCGCATCGGAGTGTCCAGCAAGGCCGAGATGGTGCGCCACCTCGACTCCGCCCAGAATGAGTTTTCTGCCGCTCACCAGGGCATGGACGTCAAAGCCGTGGCCGATACGCTGATGCACCGGTGAAGATTGAGCCAGGATGGCGCCGACCATGGTCAGATCCTCCGGGTAGGTTACCTTGATATTGGTTGATTCACCAGTGACCACGACCGCCTTGATTCCTGCCTTTTCAAGCATGGCCGCCTCGTCGGTTACCTCGTCATCACTGTATCGGGCAACGGCCTGTCTGAGTAGAGCGGTCTGCATGGCCTGCGGGGTCTGCGCCCGCCAGAGTCCGGCCCGCTCGATGGTTGCCCTGATTGTCCCGCCGCTGTCCGCCTGTTTGAGGGTGTCGGTGACGGGCAGGGCGGCAATGGCGGCGCCATGGCGCCTGGCCGCATCATAACAGCGGGTGATCAAAGCAGGGGTAACCAGCGGGCGTGCCCCGTCATGGATAATGACCACCTCATGGTTGGGTGATACCTGGGCAAGACCACCACGCACCGAATCCTGCCGTCTGCTGCCGCCGCTGATGACGATCATGGTGCGATCGCCCGTGGACAAGGTGGCGAGCCACCGGGTTGTTTGGTCAACCCAGGCCGGTGGCACCACGACGATGATGGTGTCGATGAAGGCGCACCGGGTAAACGGCTCGATCGCAAAAAGCAGCAGCGGTCTCTGGTTGATTTCCAGAAACTGCTTCGGGACGGCCTCACCCATGCGGGTGCCGGAGCCGGCGGCGGCGATAATGGCGGCAGCGGAAATTTCCACGAAAACAGAGGAGTTGAAGAAACCTTACATCGAACAGTGCATTGTGATGGCGTCGTAAAAAGGAGCGGGCTATAAGCCGAATTCTGTTCCCTTTTCAGGGTGTGATCATTTATCTGGGATGCCGGTCACCCGGCACCTCGTGCGACCTACCCGGAGATATCGGACGGGCCGCCCTCAAACATCTCCCTATTTGGTCTTGCTCCGGATGGGGTTTACCCTGCCTTCCATGTCACCATGGAAGCGGTGAGCTCTTACCTCGCCGTTTCACCCTTACCCGCCGTCGGCGGGCGGTTTGTTTTCTGTGGCACTTTCCCCCGGTTGCCCGGCGTTCGCGTTACGAACCATCCTGCCCGGTGGAGTTCGGACTTTCCTCCCCGGCTCGCGGCCGGAGCGATCACGTACCCGCTCCAGTTTCTTTTTAGTACAGGTGGGGGCAAGTTGAAAGAAAAATATTGTCTAATGCTCGATGGGTTGATGATAGAGCAGACGCTGGCACGACGGGCACTCGAGGATTTTGTCGCCGCGCAGCAGAAGATTGAATTGCTGAGGCGGCAGATTCATGAAGCAGCCCTGGCAGACCCCTTGCACCACGTTGACAATCGCCAGTCCGTTGCGCCGTTTGCGCAGCACCTCATATTTTTGCAGGGTGGCGGCGGGAAGTGATTCGGCCTGCTTGTCACGTTTATTCTTTCTGGTCCTTTTTTTCCGGTTAAGTTTTTCAATGCTCTTTTTTACCGTGTCTTTTTCTTCTTCGGCCAGGGTTTGTTCGCCTTTGAGCAGGTTTTTTTCACTTTTCAGTTCGGCGCTCAGGGTTTCCGACTGCTCCATGATGCTGACGATTTTTTCCTCGTTTTCCTTTACGTTCTTTTTCGCATCTTCGATTTCCTTCAACAGGGCGGTCTGCTCACGGCTGGTCTGGACCTGCATCATCTTGGCCTGACGTTCCTTGACATGGGCGATCTTGTCCACCATTTCATCATCCAGGGTACGGCGCTCTTTTTCCAGTTCATCTATGGTGGTGGTCAGGTAATCGATGTGCTGTTCGCGTTCGGCCAGCGCCTCGATGCGCTGGTCAAGCTCGGTCTGCACCTGGCTGATCTCATCTTCAACCAGATCGATTTCCTGGTCGATTACCTGCAGGGCGACAATCTGGGCGGCTAACTCATTCACGGTTGCTCTCCTTTCTTCAATATTTCCGGGTGATACATAAGGGTAAGTGGTGAAATCTCCCGCCGTGACTCGGCAATGACGAGCGGCCAGGCGCGGGCGCTGGCATGGTGTTGCAACAATTCAACAAGAAGGCTGACGGCGGGTCGTTCGGTGGCAAAATGGGTGGCGTCGATGATGCAGAAATTGCATTCCACCGCCCAGCAGCCGATATGATGTTTTATTTCCGCGGTGACAAAGCAGTCCGCTCCCGCCAGTTTTGCCTCAGGCGCATATTCGCTGCCACTGCCGCCGCATACCGCAACCTTGGCGATGCGTTCCGGCAGGGTACCGGCAAGGTAGACGGCGGGCAGTTGCAGGCGAGTCGTCAGCTTTGTGATAAAGTCGGTGCCGGTGATGGCATGCGGATATTCGCCAAGGCGGCCGGATCCGTATGTCTCGGCGCCCGGCTCGGCAATCAGGGGAACAAGACGCTCCAGGTCGAGCAGTTCGGCAAGCCGGTCGCTTACCCCCGGACTGGTCCGGTCCAGATTGGTATGGGCGGCGACCACCGCAATACCACCACGCAGGGCGGTGCTCAGAAATCGTCCCACCGGCGTGGCCGGATCGATGGTGCGCAGCGGCTTGAACAGGAACGGGTGATGGGTAATTACCACATCGGCGCCTACTTCCACGGCCTCGTCAATGAGACGGGTGGTGGGGTCGAGGCCGATCAGCACCGATGAAACTGGTTGTTCGAGGCTGCCCACCATGAGGCCGACACTATCCCAGGGCTCGGCCAGATGCTGGGGGGCGATGGTATTAAGAGCGTCGAGCAGGTGGCGCAGGGTGAGCGTCATGGGCGGCCGGTTTCAGGCAAAAAAAAAGGTACACCCCATGTGGGTGCACCTTGAAATCCGGCGTCCAGGAACCCTGGACGCTGACTGGTGGGTTCGATCTATGAGTGGTGGTCGCCACCCCTCCCGCTTTCTTCTTGGATAGTGTAACCGTGGTCGTACTGGCATTCTTTTGGTGACAATTGATCTCAGCGGTGGGCGCAGTAGGACTCGAACCTACGACCGACCGGTTATGAGCCGGTGGCTCTAGCCAGCTGAGCTATGCGCCCTGTCCGGCATTAAACTCTTCACTTAAATCAATTTAGCAACTCAAGTCAACAAAAATCGGCACCTCTTTTTCCGGCAACCACCACGGTGATTTTTGCCCGGCTCCGGTGGGCGGTTGCGCGGGGATGGACAATATTTATTATTCTAAAATACTATTTAGATGAGAATTTATCCTCGGACTCAATCAATCATTTCCCGTGGTCTACGCCAACCTGCTCATATTCATTGCCGCCATCTTTCTGGTGAACGTCTTTTCCACCGGTTCGGAACCCGGCGAATCACTGGCCCGGACGATTGTCTGGACGGCGCTGTTTTTCGCCCTGTTCAACTATGGCGCCCGGCGGGTCTTCAGTAAAAGCTGGACACGCTCGGCAGGGGGCTATTTCAAAGCCGAACAGCGGTTGTGTCTGGCCGCCCTGCTGGTCTTTGCGGCCATCCTGTTCAGCACCGACGCGGCGCCATATGTGAGTCGCTATTTCGGTGGCGCCCAATTGAGCGCGGTGCCGGGCATTGTCCTGCTCACCATCTTCATCGGCCTGCTCTCTATTGTCTGGCTGGCCGGGCGGCAGAGCTACGCGGCGGTGTTCGGTGCCACCCACAAACCGCTTCGGTTCGTGGCCGTCAACATGGCGCGGAACTTGCCGATTATCCTGCCCTGGCTGATTTTATCGCTGCTCTTTGATCTGCTGCGCGTCCTTCCCCTGGCCCCGGTGCATGCGGTGCTTGATTCAGAGTGGGGAGATATGCTGTTCTTCGGCTTGTTTCTGCTCTTCATCATCCTGTTGTTTCCGCCCATCGTGTTACGCCTGTGGGGATGCACGCCGCTGCCGGTGGGGCCGATCCATGATCATTTCCGCGGATTTTTTCGCCGGCTCGGTTTCAATGCAACAATCTACAGCTGGCCGCTGTTTGAGGGACGGGTGATTACCGCCGCGGTGATGGGGCTGGTGCCAAAGCTGCGCTACATTCTGCTGACCCCGGCGATCATCCAGAATATGAACATGGCTGAACTCGAGGCGGTAATGGCCCATGAGATCGGCCACGTAAAGAAAAAACACCTGCTGCTCTACCTTGTTCTGATTATCGGGTTTGCCCTGCTTATCGGGGTTCTGGCTGAACCGCTGTGGCATTTCATGCTGGCTCAGGATCTTCTCTTTCATATCATGGCAGCCGATCTGCTGGCCCCGGAAACGGTAATGAGCGTCGTTGGCTCGCTGCCGCTTTTTGCCCTGATGCTGATCTATTTTCGCTTTATCTTCGGCTATTTCATGAGAAACTTCGAACGTCAGGCGGATCTCTACGTGATCCGGGTGCTGGGCAGCGGCCGGCCGCTGGTCGATGCCTTTGAAAAAATCGGCGGCGCCGGTGAAAACAGAAGCAAGCACAACTGGCACCATTTCGGCATCGATGAGCGCATAGCCATGATTGATCGGGCCGAACGTGACCCGAGCCTCATCGGTCGCCACGATCGCAAGGTACTGACCAGCCTGCTTATCTACCTGATCTCACTGTCGCTGCTGGTCGGCATGTTGTGGCAGGGGGTGCCCACCGCCTCTCTGGTCCGCGACTACGAGGAAAAGTATATCGAGCTGGTGTTCATGAAGCAGCTCGAGGTGGATGATGAGGCCACCTATTTTACTATCATGGGCGATCTCATGCAGGGCAAAGGCATCTATGATCGGGCCCTTGAGTCGTATGAGACGGCCCTGGAAATCGCCCCCGGCAACGAGCAGGCGCTCAACAACCTGGCCTGGCTGCTGCTCACCGGCACCGATCCCGCCCTGCGCGACCCGGGGCGAGCCTTACGACTGGCTAAGACCGCCGCCCGGGACACGATGCAGCCCCATATCATGGATACCCTGGCCACCGCCTACTGGGCCAACGGTGAGTCGGATCGGGCGATTACCATCATGCGTGGGCTCATTGCCGCCGATCCTGACAATAGTGAGTTTTACAAGCGTCAGCTCAGCCGTTTTCAAATAGAGCGCTACAGCGCCGAAACCAGGTGGGAGGATTGAGGACCATGCCGTATCTGGGCGCCCATGAATCGGTGAGCGGCGGTCTGCACACCGCCTTTGCCCGCATCGAGGCGGTTGGCGGTGAATGTCTGCAGATATTTACCCGCAATCAGCGGCAGTGGCGCCATAAGCCGCTGGTGGATGAGGAGATCGACCTGTTTCGCCGGGAGCGCGACCGCCACCCCGCCATGATGGTGGTATCGCACGGCTCCTATCTGATCAATCTTGCCGCCGGTAATCCCGCAACCCGGAACAAATCAATCGATGCGCTGGTTGCCGAACTGCGCCGCTGCCACGTTCTTGGCCTGCCCTATCTGATTCTTCATCCGGGCAGCCACGGCGGTGATGGGGTGGATGAAGGCATTGCCAGAGTTGCCGCTGCCTTGGATGAGGCCATCAACCGGGCCGAGGCCGATACCATGGTGCTGATCGAGAACACCGCCGGCCAGGGCACCGGGTTGGGGCGCCGCTTTGAAGAACTGGCGATGATTCGGGAACAGGCGGCGACGGCCGCATCCATCGGCGTCTGCTTTGATACCTGCCACGTGTTTGCGGCCGGCTACGATATCCGCGGTGAGCAGTCATATAATCGCACCATGGCGGAATTTGACCGCATTGTCGGGTGTGAACACCTGCGCTTTTTCCATCTCAATGACTCGAAAAAGGAGCTCGGCAGCCGGGTGGACCGGCACGAACACATCGGTCATGGCGCATTGGGGCTGGAAGGCTTCGGTCCGCTGCTCAACGATCCACGCTTTGCTTCCCACGCCATGGCAATCGAGACCCCGAAGGGTGAGGATCTCCACGAGGACAGGGAAAACCTGGCCCGTCTGCATGGCCTGCTGCACCCATAACGAGATATTGACCTTGCGAAAATACCCACTTCCCTGCACAATAGAACAACCACCATTGAACCTTGTGAGAGCACATGAAATTTCTCTACAGTGACGCCCTGTTCGACACCCTGGTGCGGCAGCGGGTGATCACCGACAAGCAGCGGCAACTGGTTGAGCTGGAAAAGGGCAAACAGCGCCATAAACTGCTCAAATTGCACGGCACAACCGATCCGCTGGACAAAAATTTTCCCGACCTTGTCGATATCATCGTCTCGCTCAACCTGAAAAAGCGGGGCACCAGAAACGAGGTGGTGGACGAGGAGGCTATTGCCCAGGCGGTGAGCCGGGAATTTACCCTGCCCTTTAAAAAGCTCGATCCGCTGGAGCTTGACATCAACATCGTCACCAAGACCATCCCCAAAAACTTTGCCATCCGCCATCTGCTGGTACCCTTCAACGTGGATGAAGGGGTGCTGGAAGTGGCCAGCTACCATCCGGACTGCGAGCAGGTATGCAAAGATATTGAACAGGCCAATCAGGTAAAGACCCGCGCCTATATCGCCACCAAAGCCGAGATCAAGCGTATCCTGGCCGAGTTTTTCGGGTTTCAGACCTCCATCAGCGCGGCTGAGGATCAGTTCGGCCGGGAGACCATCGGTGCGGTGGATATCGGCAACCTGGAGCGCTTTGTCGCCATCAACGAAAAAAACCTCGCCTCCACCGATCAGCATATCAAAAACGCGGTCAACCATATCTTCAACTACGCCCTGGATCAGCGGGCCAGCGATATCCATGTGGAACCCAAGCGGGAGTTCTGCGTCATCCGCTTTCGCATCGACGGTACCCTGCACATGATCTATCAATTGCCCAAAGTGGTGCATCCAGCGATCATCTCGCGGCTGAAATACCTCTCCCGCCTCGATATCGCGGAAAAGCGACGGCCCCAGGACGGCCGTATCAAACTGGGTGTTTCCGCTGAAAAAGAGGTGGAGGTGCGGATATCCACGGTGCCCGTCTCCTTTGGCGAAAAGGCGGTGCTGCGTATTCTCGACCCTGACGTCATTTTCCAGTCGGTGGATCAGCTGGGCTTTTCCGCCCGCGATTACCAGGTATTTCGTTCCTTCATCACCTCGCCGCACGGTATCGTCCTGGTCACCGGCCCCACCGGCAGCGGCAAATCCACCACGCTCTATTCGGCGCTCAAAGAAATCGCCAGCCCGGAGATGAATCTGGTCACCATCGAAGACCCGGTGGAGATGGTGCATGAGGAGTTCAACCAGATTGCCGTGCAGCCGCTCATCGACATCACCTTTTCTTCCATCCTGCGCAACATCCTGCGCCAGGACCCGGACGTTATCATGATCGGTGAGATCCGCGACCACGAAACCGCGGCCCACGCCGTCCAGGCCGCCATGACCGGCCACCTGGTCTTTTCCACTCTGCACACCAACGACGCGGTATCCTCCATCGTTCGGTTGATGGATCTGGATCTGGAACCCTTTCTGATCAGCTCCACCATGCTGGGCGCCATGGCTCAGCGGCTGGTCAAGCGGATCTGCGTGGAGTGTGCCGAGGTCTACGAGGTGGATGGGGAGTCGCTGCGCAAGGTGGGCTTTCCGGTCAACGCTGCGCAGCCGGTTAAGCTCAAGCGCGGCAAGGGATGCCGGGAGTGCCGGGGCACCGGGTTTCGCGGCCGGGCCGGGATTTTTGAGATATTTCCGCTCTCCACCCAGCTCAAGCAGATGGTTGCCGACGGCAAGAGTGTCGAGGATATGCGCCAGGTGGCCACCCGCGAGGGCATGACCACCCTGCGTGAAGACGCCTGGAACAAGGTGAAAACCGGCGTCACCACCATCGAGGAGGCGCTTCGGGTTACCTCCACGTAACCAGAGGCGAAACAGTATGGGCGCCAAGGTGGTATGCCGCAATAAGAAGGCCTTTCACGATTATCATATCGACCAGAAATTCGAGGCCGGCATGGTGCTTTCCGGCCCCGAGGTCAAATCCCTGCGGGCCGGCAGGGCCAACCTCAAGGACGGCTACGTGAAGATCGATGAACACGGCGAGGCCATGCTCCATAACGTCCACATCTCCTCCTATATCAATGCCACCCACAACCCCAACGACCCGCTCCGGGTGCGCAAACTATTGCTGCACAAGCGTGAGTTGCGCAAGCTCATCGGCAAGCTGCAGGAGAAAGGCCTTGCCCTGCTGCCCCTGTCGATATACTTTATTGCAAATGGCAGGGCCAAGGTGGAACTGGGTCTTGCCCGCGGCAAGCGACAATACGATAAACGTGCCGCGCTCAAGGAGAAGCAGACCAACCGTGAAGTACAGCGTGCCATGCGGCGCGGCTAGCAGCGTGGTTAAGACGACTTTGAACGAGTGATGAATTGGTAAAACCCCAAAAACTATTTGCTACCGTCATTCCCGCGAAAGCGGGAATCCAGTGACTTCAATTAATCATGGATGCCGGGTCAATTCCGGTATGGCGGGCTTATGAGTTTTTAAGAAAGCATCAAACACTGATGGACTCGTGAAAACTTTGAATTTGCTTGCTACCGTCATTCCCGCCCTCGATAACAACACTCAAGGGCAGGCTACATCGGGAATCCAGTAATTTCGAATCATTATGGATTTCGGGTCAACTCCACAATGAGCGTAATCGGGGTTTTTAAGACTCCATCAGATATAAAAACTACAACAAAGGGGGGCGAAACGGCTTCGACGGGGATGTGCAAGCTCATCGTTGCATGCCGAGCTTCTGTCGGCTCGTAAAAACGGCGGAACCTAAATATAATCGCAGACGATTATAACTACGCAGTAGCAGCGTAACAGCTGTCATACTGCCGTCCCACCGGCTGCCGCCCTTGCGGCCGGATTAGGGGCGTCGACTCAAGGGGCTGGCCGCTGGGCGGTGCCTGTACGCCACGCGGTAAGATCTACAAGGGCTAGCACTGGAAGCGCTCTGTTTCCGCGGCATATCCAGGGCGAACACCCACGCCGGAAACTAAGCATGTAGATACGGGAGGGGAGCATTCACGGACGCGGGTTCGACTCCCGCCGCCTCCACCATTTGAATGATAGGTTTCAGTAAAACCAAATAGTTACCTGTCGTTTGGGTTATTAGGTTCGGCAAAAAAACGTCGAACTGGTACATCAAGTGGTCCATTAGTGGTACATATGCCATTAATGGGCCATTTTTTTTGCATTGAAAAAACGGGAAAGGGTGGTGACTTATTCACGTAAAGTGTCTCGGTGAGCAGTGGTTGCTGGTTACCGTCCAAAACCGCGTCATGATGTTGCGAATGACAACCGAAAATTGACCACTTGTGATTACCTAAAACTGACCACCCTGAATTAAACAAAAAGAAGGGTGTTGGGTACCACCCCAGTGTGGTCGTTTCCGGGGGGCAGGAGAAACGGAGGGAGCCGTAGGCGACTGGAGTTTCTCCTGCCCCCCGGAGGTGTCCTCCAGCACCGATTCAATGCAGCAACAGTGCCTACTTACATAATTCTCCCGCTTTTTACGGCTGCAATATGCCCTTTCTTGAGACATCATAAACAAATACGGTTCCCCCCTTATGTCGATCAAGATCTGCCGGCAAGTGTCAAGATTAGTGGCCATATGGACACGTGCAAAGATCCCGGGGTGTCTCACTATGTTGTTGATATCGTGCTTCATTTCTCTGTCTTTGATGGTCTCCCTCTGAGACTTTGTTTTAGACGAAAGCTATCCCATTGACAGGTGATGATATGGGCTCGATGCGTCAGTCGATCAAGAAGGGCCGCGGTCATCACCGGATCACCAAACACCTGTGTCCAGTCGGCAAATCCAAGGTTCGTGGTAATGATGACCGACCCTTTTTCCTGACGTTCGGCAAGAACCTGAAAGAGCAATTCCCCGCCCTCCTTAGAAAACGGGATATAGCCCAGTTCATCGAGAATCAACAGATCGTAGCGAGCGTGACGTCCAATAAGACGGCGAAGCTCTCTTTCCTGCCGAGCTTCTATCAGTTCGTTTACCAACCCATAACAACTGACGAACCTGGTCCGGTAATTGTTCCTGCAGGCCTCAATGCCCAGTGCCGTTGCAAGATGAGTCTTGCCGGTACCACTACGGCCAAGAAACATAACATTGCTATGCTCTGTAATATAGTCGCATCCCGCCAACTCTCGTATAACCCTGATGTCGAGCTCGGGTGCCGCGGCACAATCAAACCCTTCCAGGGTCTTGAGCAAAGGGAACTTCGCCTCGCGCACTCGGCGGGTGAGTCTATGTTCCGCTTTGGCTTCAAGCTCGGTTGTCGTCAGATCCAGTAAAAACTCATCGTAGCCTGGGCCGCTCTCTTTTGCCTGACGAATGCTGGTTTCCAGACCCCGGGCCGTGGCCGCAAGATTCAGTGCCTTCAGATTTTCACGCAATTCGACCATGAGTGCACTGCTCATTGCACACCTCCCAATACCCCGTAGACGCTTACATCAGGAGATGGCAGACTCGGCCAGTCTGTCAGTCGGGCACTCGTGGTGTCCTTCTCTCGTGAAGATATCAGCACATGCCGTACCCCTTCACTGCCGTTAAGATTGCTCTCCAGGGCACGTTTCACCGCAGTCTCAACCTCGTCGACTCCATAGTGGCTGTAGAGCATCAATACTGAAATAAAATCCTTGATCCCTTTGGTTTCTCCCTGGATACGGCAGAAATTTGCAAGCAATTGATGCAGCGATTGGGGCCACTGTTTTTTCCATTGCCGAATTACTCGAGCACTGGAAAACGACATCGGGCGTTGTTGGATCAGTTCCAGATAATGTGCGGGATTAAGACTCCACTTGTTGTTGGCGAACAATCGTTCATGGACAGCCAGTTTGGCGCCGTCCGCAAAAATCTCCACCCGGTCCACATACACCACTGTTTTCAACCGCCGCCCCGCGTACTGCCAGGGCACTGAGTAACGGTTCTTGTCAATCATCACCGTGGCGTATTTGTCGACCCGGGCATCACCCGGAAGGATAGTGCTAAACGCTGTCTCCGGGTGAGCAAGAAGATGTTGCTGCTCTGCTTCAAAGCGCTCATTTACGCTCTCTGAGCGACCAGCCATCTTGTGTGAACCGTACGCCAGACAGTCTGCCAGAATCTTCTCATTGAGTTCCTCAAAGCTTTCCACCACCGGCACGGGAACCATATAATTCCGGCGAGCAAATCCCACCAAGCCTTCAACTCCTCCTTTCTCATTGCCGCTATCCCGGTTGCAAAATCGTGCGGTAAAACTGTAATACCCTTTGAATCGGCTGAAACTCTCCTGTTCAATACGCTTTTTACCCTGGAGAACTTTGCGTACCGCGGTAGTGAGGTTGTCGTAGATCAGAACCGGAAAAATCCCCCCAAAAAAATCGAAGGCCTTGATATGGGCGTCAAAGAAAGCCTGCTGCCGTTCACAGGGATAACAACGGACAAAGTGTTTGCCGGAATATTTGCTTCGCATGCAAAAAAACTTCAACCGGACTTTCTCTCCGCCCACAACTGCCGTTGCAGTACCCCAGTCGATCTCCGCTTCCTGTCCCGCATCAGCTTCACATGCAATGAAAACCTCCCGGCCAGGATCAATTCCCAATTCCATTCGCACCAGCCGCACATAGCGGCGAACATTCGATTCACTGCCCTGATATCCCTGCTCGGTGCGCAGGCGGTTGTAGACACGTCGGGCAGTATGGCGCTGTTTCTTCGGCACTTCTTTGTCCGCTCTCAACCATGCTTCGATCAGTGAACGATATGGCCCCAGGACTGGAAACGATTGCTGTTCACGTTCACGGTATCCCCACGATTCACCGTGAAGTGCCTTTTTGATGGTGTTTCGAGAATGGCCTGTCTGTCTTGCCAACTCACTGATGTTCTTGCCGTAGACCCTGTGGGCCGTCCTGATGTATTCGTATTGATCCATGTTGAGCAACTCCTCACCTCCTGCTTGAATGACTAAAAATGGTATTCTAGCAGAAAATTGATTGCTCAGGGTGGTCAGTTTTCGGTGATCACTACCCTGTTTTGCTGGTCAATTTTAGGTTAGCACAACCAAGTTTCCGGTAATAAAACGGCAGACGCGACTGCTGCCCGAATACCATGCTCACGTTGATCTGGGGAAGATGTTCATGGTCCTTGTTCTTGCCATAACGCACCTGCTTCAAACATTTTGAGTAGCTGGAAATAGAGGTGCTGTCATAGACCAGGTATTCCCGCTCCACCTGGCGCTTGCCTTGGAGTTTGAAAAAACGTTGTCTCGCTTCCTCGCTGATAGAGGCAAAAAGCTCACTGCTCCTCTGGGAAGCAATAACTTCACCAGCGGGGTGATGATGCAGTGTCGCCCAGTGGGGAAAACGACTTAAGGGATTCCTGTCTTCAAGGATCAAGTAGTAAGCAATCGAGAGTAGGTGCTTGTAAGAATGCGGAAAACAGGTCTTCAAATCATCGGTTACTCCCATCAGTTTGCCAATGTGGTCAAACAAGTATGTTGCTCCGAAAAAGCTCCTTGTCGTCTTGATCGATGGCACGGGTCCTCGTTTACCTTTCGGCTCGACTGTCGGTGCCTTTCTTTTCCGGGTCGGAACAATCTTGTGGGTTTGCGGATCAACCCTGCCAATACATTTGCGCTTTGCCCGGGATTGTTGCTTTTGCTTATCCCAGTGAGAAACTGACTCGTAAGCGTAGGTGATACCTGTTTTCTTGTTCGTTTGATAGACGATGGCTGCCATGGCGATTTCCCCTCCTTGTTCCTCGTTACACTATTATACATGTAACGAGAATAATGGCAAGGGAAATCGTCCTTATTTATCACTTTTTCATAGGCTTAGTTGTACTTCCTCGTTATATCTTTCCGGGAACTCAGGGTGTACGCCTGCGAGGTCAAAACGACCACCACTCCTAGTATAGCTGTATTTTTGCTTAGCCATCTTTAGCTGCAGGTTCGACTTGTTACGAGAGCATCATAAATACCGTAACAAATGGCAGGCCTGTTGCGAAATGCCTTGTCCGGTTGCCAAAGAACCATACACGGCAACATGGTCGATGTGGAACATCTCCGCCATCTAAGACATAAGCTCATCGCTGCAGATCAGCTGGGAATGGGCTCCCCGTGGCCGCTTGCATTACTGGCGATACCCACCGTTTGAATACAGAAAAATTACCCTTTGTCAGCCGGCACCGCTTCAGATAACCAGGCCGAGAAGAGCGGAACCAAACCGGCCACATCGATTTTCAGTTTTTCGATGCCGGAGCGAAGCGTTATCCGTGACTCGTCCAGATAAAGGGCGCGGTTGATCTCAATTTGCAGCCCGTGAACCCCGTTGGACGGATGGGCATAACGCTGCAGAAGTGCGCCGCCGGCGTAAGGATCGTTGATCGCTGTGTGGTACCCTCTCGCTGCCAGGTAATCGGCGACAGCCGTGGTCAAGGCAGGGTTGCAGCTTCGCCCATGATTATCGCCGATCACAAAATCGGCGCGCGTGCTCCCCTCGCCATCGGGTGTTGCGGCATTACCCACCGATTTCATCGAATGCCAATCAATAAATAGTACCGGGCTTTTCAGCTTTCCCAACCGAGCGAGGCATTCGGCAAGTTTTTTATGATAGGGTGTATAATAGCGTTCAATACGAGATTTAACCTCATCAAGGCTCAGCAACCGGTCGTAAATTCGATATTCGGGCGTCACAACGCGTCGGATCAAGCCGATGCCCAAGCGGGATTTGGGGCCGGGTGCTGCAATGATTCCGGGTGTGAACAGTTCCGGATCAAGATCATCTTCATCTCGGTTGACATCAAGATAAGCCCGGGGAAACAGCGCCGTGAGAAGCGTTATACCCTGATCCGGCGCCTTATCGAGTAACAGATCAACATAGGCATCTTCGGCTCGTCGCAGGATTTCCAGGGGTAAGGCCGAGCCGAAATCTTCGGGGTAATCCCGGCCGGCGTGGGGGATGCTGTAAAGGATCGGCAGCGGCTTGAGCGTCGGCGCAACTTCGGCAAGAACCCTATCAACTATATGCTTGTTCATTCAAGTGACAGGCAGAATATCGACCGGGAGTGATCTCCCGCAATTCCGGCGCTTCCTCTTTGCAACGGGCCATTGCATGCCTACAGCGGGGGTGAAAATGGCACCCGCTGGGCGGATCCAACGGTGATGGGATCTCCCCCTCAACGGATGCAAAGGAAGCATGCCGATTTTCCAGGCGAGGGATGCCGGCCAACAGGGCCTGGGTATAGGGGTGGTTGGGTTTGTCAAATACCTCCTCGGTGCCCGCCAGTTCGACGACACGACCCAGATACATAATGGCGACCCGGTCGGAAATGTGTTCGACCACACCCAAGTCATGGCTGATAAAGAGATACGTAAGCCCCAGCTCCTCACGCAGTTTCATAAACAGATTCAGGATCTGCGCCTGGATCGACACGTCCAGGGCGGCTACCGCCTCGTCGCAGACAATGCATTCCGGCCCAACCGCCAAGGCCCTGGCGATGCCGATACGCTGGCGTTGGCCACCGGAGAACTGGTGCGGATAACGGCGCTTGAATGAAGGATCAAGACCGACGCGGACCATTATTTCGTCGAGATAGGAATCGAAATCCTCACGTTTTACTTTTCCGTGAACCAACGGCGCCTCGCCGACGATATCTTCGATGCGCAAGCGTGGATTGAGTGATGCGAAGGGGTCCTGGAAAATCATCTGAATTTTCAACATCGCATCGCGCGCTTCGATCAGCTCCATGGTTGCGACGTCGTTGCCGCGGTAAAGAATCCGCCCGCCGGTGGGCGCCAGAATACCCGCTACCATGCGCCCAAGGGTGGATTTGCCGCACCCCGATTCGCCGACCAGGCTCACCACCTCGCCCTCGGCGATGCTGAGATCGACGTTGTTCACGGCGTGTACGACTTCTTCGCGGATTGCAGATCCTAGGACGTGGGCGATTTTTCCTGCCAGATCAAGCGGCTTTACAAATTTCTTATCAAGTCCCTTGATTTCCAGATACGATGTGTTCGTCATGCCGTGGCTTCCTCCTCGTATGGATGGAAGCAACGCACCGCACGACCGTCCTTAAGCTCATGGATTTCGGGTTCTGTCAGGCAGGCCCGGCTTGCGCGAGGGCACCGTTGTCTGAAAGCACAGCCGGGTGGCAGGTTGAGCAGCGACGGTGTCATCCCCGCGATTTGCGCCAGCGGTGCCCCCCGCTTATTACGACTGGGAACGGAACCAATGAGACCATAGGTATAGGGATGGTGTGGCGTATCCAGCACCTGGTTGATACCACCTGCCTCGACAATCCGACCGGCATACATGACGCAGACCCGATCCGACAGCCCCGCAATCACCGTGAGGTCGTGGGTGATCCAGATCAATGCCGTCCCCGTATCACGGCATAATTTCTGCGCTTCATGGAGAATCTGTGCCTGAATGGTGACATCCAGCGCCGTGGTCGGCTCATCGGCAATGATCAGATCAGGCTTGTTGATGAGCGCGATGGAAAATGCCACCCGCTGGCGCATGCCGCCGGAAAACTGGTGCGGATACGCTTTGAGGCGCTCGTCCGGCGAGGGAATGCCCACCTGCCCCAAGGCATCGCGGGCACGTGTGCGGGCTTCTTGACGGGAGATGTTCTCGTGGGCGGTGACCGCTTCAATCATCTGCGTGTCGATACGCAGGACCGGATTAAGCGTCATCATCGGATCCTGAAATACCATGGATATGCGTGATCCGCGCAGGTTCCGCCACTCCTTTTCAGGCAGGGTGGTAAGGCTATGTCCCTTGAAGCGGATACGGCCACCGGCGATCCGACCTGGTGGATCAACCAGACCCAGGATGGAAAAGCCGGTTACCGATTTACCTGAACCGGATTCGCCCACCAGCCCGAGAACCTCACCTTTATCGACGGTAAAGCTGACGTCGTCTACCGCCTTGATCACGCCCGACTTGGTATAAAAATAGGTCTGCAAATTTTCGACGCATAGTGTCGGTTCGTTCCCCGTCATCTTTGCAGCCTCGGGTTCAGAACATCGCGGAGCTGGTCGCCGACGAGATTGATGGAAACGATGGTAATCAGCAGGGCGATACCGGGGTAAAAACTGATCCAATAATCACCACTGAGCATATAATCGAACCCATTTTTGATTAACAGGCCAAGAGACGGCTCAGTGATGGGAATGCCGATACCAAGAAACGACAGGGTTGCCTCCAGAGCAATGGCGTGGGCAACCTGCACGGTGCCGACGACGATCAACGGCGGCGTGCAGTTGGGTAACAGATGGCGGAACACAATCCGCCGGTGCGAAAGGGCCAGACAGGTAGCCGCTTCGATATACTCACGGCGCCGTTCAACAAGTGCCGTACCGCGGATTGTGCGGGCGTAATAAGCCCATTGCACGCCGACCAAGGCAATGATGATCTTATCAACGCCTTGCCCGAGAATGGATACGAGGATCAGGGCAATCAGGATGGCGGGGAAACTCAGCTGCAGATCCGCCACCCGCATAATGATGGTATCGACCCGTCCGCCGAAGTAGGCGGCGATCAAGCCGACGCTGCCGCCCAGAAAAAGGGCGATAAGCGTCGAGGCGGCGCCGACGCTGAGGCTTGTGCGCAAACCATAGAAAATACCGGAGAGCATATCACGACCCTGATCGTCGGTGCCAAGAAGATAGGTCATCTCCCCACTGACGCTTCCCGGCGGCAAACGGCCATCGAGAATATCTATCTGCATCAGGTCGTATGGATCTTGGGGGGTGATCCAGGGGGCGAATATGGCGGAAAGGGCAATCAGCACGAAAATCGTCAGGCCGGCGACCGCCAGACGGCTTTCGCAAAAATCCGAGGCAAAACGCCGCCAGGGCGGTTGCCCCTCAACCACGCCGGTCTTCTCCTCGAGTATGCTATCAGGCATGTTCATGCCTTCATATCTCCCAGCCTCACCCGGGGATCGAGAAGCGAATACAAAATGTCTACCACGAAATTAATGATGATGAACATGGTGACCGTCATGAGTAGATATGCGACAACAAGCGGCCGATCCAGGTTCCCGATGCTGTCGATGAGCAGCTTGCCGATACCGGGCCAGGCGAACACGGTCTCAGTAACCACCGCGAAGGCAATCACGCTGCCCAATTCAAGGCCTAAAACGGTCACCACCGGAATAAGGATATTTTTTAAGACATGCACTCCGATGACGCGGACATTGGAGAGCCCTTTGGCGCGGGCGAATTTAATGTAGTCCTGCAACATAACTTCGCGGGTTCCCGCCCGGGCCAGACGAATCACCAGCGACATTTTGAAGAGCGCTAGATTAAATGCCGGCAGGAAAATATGGGTGAGGCCGTCCCAGGTCAGAAAACTGACCTGAACACCGAGAAATCCGACGGTGTCGCCGCGGCCAGAAGCCGGTAGCCACCCCAGCATAACGGAAAACAGCATGATCAGCATCAGCCCGACCCAGAAGGTCGGTAGACTAAAACCAAGAATCGAACCGGCCATGATTCCCCGGCCGATGATCGAATCCGGGTATAGTCCGGCAATAATGCCTGCGGGAATGCCGATTATTATCGCCAGCCCCACAGCGCCGACAGCCAGTTCCATGGTTGCCGGCAGACGCTCCAGGATAATGAGCAATGCCGGCTCGTTATGGACGAAGGATGTACCTAAATCCCCCTGAAGCACATTGGTCAGGAAGGTGAAATACTGCGTCCAGACCGGTTTATCCAGGCCCAGGCGGCGAATGGTTGCTTCTTGCTCGGCAATGTCGGCTTCAGGATTGATGAGGATATCAACCGGGTTCCCGATGGCATAAATGCCCAGGAAAACGATTATCGACATCACGAAAAGGACGATAACGCTTTGCAGCAAACGCCTGACGGTAAAGGCGAGCACGTTGCCTCTCAAAGAAGATTCTGTCGGTGAACTAACGTCCACCGACAGAGATCTGATATCGGGTAAAGCCTACTTCTTCGAGTTGATGCCGATCGCCATAGTGTACTGATCAGCCCGCGCACCATAACTCAAGTCTGAGCGGTGTGCCCAGATGGTGACCTCAAAGTGCAGCGGCAAGATGGCGTAATCTTCCATGGCCATGCGGCTGGATTCTGCCAGCAATGTCGCCCGCTTGTCGTCATCAACAGTCGACAGGGCTTCCATGATCATATCATCAATGACCGGATTGGAATAACGGCCACGATTGGTACCGCCAAGGCCGCGGGATTTGTCTCGGGTACCGACCAAAGCCCGCATCGGCGAGGACATTTCACCGGTGCCGGAGCCCCAGCCCGCCAGGTATAGGGAGAACTCATATTTATTGCGGGTTGCGAAGAACACGCTTTTGGTCATTGCGTTGACGCTTGTTTTAATCCCGACGCGGGTGAACATTTGGGCGATCGCCTGGGCAATTTTGGCATCATTGATGTAGCGATCATTGGGGGTGCCGAGGACAAGTTCAAAACCATTGGGGTACCCGGCTTCCACCAACAGCTTCTTGGCGCCTTCCGGATCGTAGGCTTCAGGTTTGGCGCCTTCGTTGGTCCCGAAAAAACCTTGCGGCAGCAGTTCTCCGGCTGCTACGGCATAGCCGCCCATCACCTTGTCTACAATTGCATCGCGATTAATAGCCTTGGAAAGCGCTTGCCGGACACGCCGATCAAGCAGCGGATTTTTTTCGCACGCCGATGTTGCGCAGGGGCCTTCCCCTTCGTAGGTGCCATCCGGCGCACCGGTACCTTTAACCCCCGGAGTTGAGGGGCCATATTGGTCCATATGCAGATAAATTACCCGGTTGGAGCCCATTGAGGACAGCGTGATATCAGGCTCACTTTCAAGGCGCTCGAGGTCCTGGGTCGGCGGCTTTGAGATGAAATCCACGTCTCCGGCCAACAGCGCCGCCACCCGAGCAGCAGAGTTGGTGATTGGTTTAAAGGTAACGGTGTCCCATTCGGTACCTTCACCCCAGTAGGCATCGTTGCGGTTCATGACGTAACGGTCACCCTTGACGTATTCCCCATACTTGAACATACCGGTGCCGATAGTGGCCTGGCCTGAATTAAACTCTTTGGTTTGAGGGAAGCTGGTTATACCGCACCCCGTGCCATCGGGATTGAAGGTGATATCCCCGGTTACGCCATTGGCGGTCGCGGAAATGATACCCCAAACCGCCAGTTCGACCGGCAGCAGCGGATATGGTTTTTCGGTGTGGATAATCAGGGTATGGGGATCCGGTGTCTCAATCTTCTTCATCGCGCTCGTGTAGATCGTAAACGACGATGGACTGTTGGGAACCGTTGGAATACGACAGGCGGTATAAACGAAGTCGCGCGCGGTAAAATCAGAGCCGTCGTGGAATTTCACGCCCTTGCGCAATTTGAATTCCCAGGTGGTTTCGCTCGTGGGTTCCCAGGAAGTTGCCAGTAGCGGGGTGAGTTTTTGTTGCTCGTCCTGCCAAATCAGGGATTCGAAAATGTGGCGACGCATCTCATTGTTTGGACCCAGATTGTGGTAATGCGGGTCGATGGAGCTGGGCTCGGAGGCGAGACCAACGGTCAAGTCGGCAGCCGATGCCATCACCGGCGCCAGGGTTGTCATAGCAAACGCAGCGGCAAAACTAATCAAACGAATTTTCATGGAACCATCCTCCTTTATTGCTCCAAGCAGAGCCAAAGCCCATTTATCTGGCCGCCGGAGCTGTTGTTTGACATGGGTTTCACGCTTGATGAGCTTAAATAAACAAACTGAACAAAGGATGTGCTTCGGTACTGATGTTCATTGAATCCGGATATCTTGTATCCACGATTCAGGGGTACATAATTTGAACTAAAATGTCCACCATGCTTTACCACAATAAATCTAATGGAGACCCTGAGAACTCATACCGGCGGCGAAATCTTTTGTAATCTGTTCCCGCAGGTTCTCAGAGGTGAGAAAATCATAAGCGGTCATGGCTAAAAGTTTGGCTCCTTTCAACAGGGCCGCTTTGCCTCGTTCGCTGACCGTAGCATCGCGAAAGGCGGTGGAATGGCTGGGGATATCATCATCGCAGATAGCCAGATAGGGATGAATTGCCGGCATATATTGGCTGAGATTCCCCATGTCCGAAGAACCGGTACGGCCGGGGTCTTTGTCGACAGCTATATTCAACAGACCCATGTTGGCAATAAATGCATCCTGAAGCGCATGGTTATGCCGCATGGGATCAGTCGATGGCTCATGCACGTGGATATCAACTGAGCCACCCACGGCGGCAGCCGCCGAGGTGGCGCAATTCAACACCCGATTGAAGATCTCTTCCCGGTAATCTATTGTTTCGGCTCGTACATAAAACAGCGCTTCTGTGTAATCCGGGATAATATTGGGAGCGTCCCCACCTTTGGTGATAATACCATGAATGCGGGCATCAGGTCGCAGGTGCTGACGGAGGGAATTGATGCCGTTGTAGGCCAACACCAGGGCATCGAGTGCATTGATACCCTGATCCGGTGATCCGGCGGCATGAGCGGTGCGGCCATGAAAAGCCATGGTGAATTTTATCCGCCCAAGCATCCCCTTGCCGATGATGTTGTATTGCCCTGGGTGAATCATCATCGCTGCATCCATATTTGCAAACACGCCTCCTTTGATCAGCCGCACTTTACCACCACCGCCTTCCTCCGCGGGTGTCCCCACCAGCGCTACGCCGCCGGCATTTTCTCCCAGCACCCTTGTGAGAGCCAGGGCGGCGCCGACGCCGGCAGCGGCGATCAAGTTGTGGCCGCAGCCGTGACCTATTTTTGGCAGGGCATCATACTCGGCAAGCAGCGCCACTGCCGGTCGCGTTGCTTTGCACCCGGCCGGCCGCGCCAGAAAAGCGGTTTCGACATCGCCGGCGCCTTCTTCCACCGCAAATCCGTTTCTTCGCAGTACCTCGCTGATATGCTCACAAGCCTTAAACTCCTGGTAGGCTGTTTCCGGGTTGTGTAGTAAAAATTCGCTGACCGAGAACAATGTCTCGGCCATGGCCTCAACTTCTTTCTCAATGAGTTGTTTTGGTTCGTTCATTAAATTTTCCCTGCTAATCGAGCGGGTCATATCATGCAACGCTTTGAGGTGATCTTTCCCCGCAATAGTGAACACAGGGTTAGGCCGCATTTCTCAGACTCTCCCATTCCATCTCATATAATGCGGGTGATTTATAGTCCTTCGTTGAGTGTCTTCGTCTGCGGTTGGAATAAACCTCAATATAGTTGAACAATGCCTGCTCAGTGTCTCGTTTGCAAGCAAATTTATGGTGGTAAAGCAATTGCATCTTCAAAGTATGGAAAAATGATTCGGCCACAGCGTTGTCCCAGCAATCTCCTTTTCGACTCATCGATTGCACAAAACCATTTTTGCTGAGTAGCTTAAGATAATCTGAACTGGCATATTGAACGCCTCGGTCACTATGAACGAGCAGACCTGATGGTGGGAGCCTTCTCCACAGAGCCTTCTGGAATGCGTGTATCATGGAGTGACGTTCAAGAGATGCACTGAGGTCCCAGCCAACCACACTTCGAGAATATAAGTCAATAAATACAGACAAGTAGTTCTATTTTGACCCAACTCTAACATACGTTATGTCGCTGACCCACGCTCTATTGGGCTTTGAAACGGTAAAGTTTCGATCCAGTACATTAGGGGCCACCGGTTCATCGTGTTTTGAGTCGGTGGTTACCACGAATTTTCGGGTTGCTCGGCATTTCAGACCCATTTCTCGCATGTGGCGAGCAACTTGATTTTTACCAACATTTGAAAACTCCGGCTCAGCACGGAGGTCTGCGGTGATCATGGGGCTACCTGCCATTCCTTTGTGCTCTGCATAGAGCTCCCGAATGCGTTTTCTCAGTCGATCGTTCACAACGTTTCTGATAGAAAAGGGATTCCTCTCTGACACTCCTCCCCGGTTCCTCGGTCAAAAGAACAGCATTTCGTTTAAATTCTGGGTCGTATTTCCTTCTTTGTTGGCCACTCATGTTTTCCTCCTGTCGTGTTTCTATCAACGACTAAACTGAGTGTCCACATTTTTAGGGGAGGATCAAGATGGTCATTGGTGCTGATTGCATCTATATTGATTGTATATTTAGTAGTATCCCCGTTTCTCCCAGAGGGAGTTTGCATTTCAATTCTGGATAGAATTTGTTCATTTTTTGAGAGGTCGCTCCAGGTACTGGTAGAGTTGATTCAATTTTTTCCATCGAACCCAAATCCACGGTAACCAGCAACAATTGGAAAAAACAGCATAGAAAATCGATGGTACATCAACGTAAGCGCTTAATTAAACACCCGTCACCCGATCACCGATGTCGAGATCGGCGGGTTTTAGCTGACTGGGGAGCAGTGCTCGGTAATCATCTTCACTTGTTGCACACGGGATTTTTTCAAAGAGATAGCGAAGATATTTGTAAGGCTCCAGGCCGTTGGCCTTGGCGGTTTCGATCAGGCTGAACAGATCACCACTGGCCTGAGCACCTTCGGGGGTGCCGGCAAACAACCAGTTCTTCCTGCCCAACACAAAGGGGCGGATCGCATTCTCGGCCCGGTTGTTGTCGGGGGTCATAGAGCCGTGATCGAGATACACCAGTAGCCGAGCCCATTGGCTCAATGCGTAGTTAACCGCCTTACCCAGCAAGCTCTTGGGAACCACCTGGGTTTTCTTTTTGGCCAACCATGCGTAAAATTCGGCAAAGATTTTCCTGGCTTTTTCTTGCCGTATTTTTACCAGCTCCTCTGCCGAGAGTTCGGCCTTCTTTGCCTCGGATTCAATCCGGTAGAGGGCGCCGATATAGTGCAACGCCACATCGGCTCCGCCGGTCTTGGTCGCCGTCTTGCCTCGCGCTTTTTTGGCTTCATCGAACTTCCGCCTGACATGCGCCAGACATCCGCCATGGAGTACGTCCGGGTGGTGATCAAGATAGTCATATCCGACATAGCCATCGGTCTGCACCACCCCTTTGTACCCCTGTAACAATGCCTGGGCCACCGTGGATGAGCGGCTCGGTGCATAGCGATAGATAATTACCGGTTTATCCGGCGGCCCGCCACGGCATACCCACATGTACGACTTCGTGGTCGGCGAACGGTTCGGTTCGTCAAGCACCTGCACCGTTGTTTCGTCTATGTTGATCAACGGGCCGGAACGAATTTCAGTATGTAACAGTGCCAGCACCGGCCCACAGGCGGTAGCCGCCTTTATCGCCCAGTTTCCCATGGTCGCCCGGCCAAGCTCCACGCCCAATCGGGCAAATTGCTTCTCCTGCCGGTAAAACGGCAGCGCATCACAGAACTTGGCAGTCAGTATGTGGGCCAGTAAACCGGCGGTGGCAATACCTTTGGGAATAATCTGCTTCGGCGCCGGAGCAATCGTTACCGTCGCGTTCTTGGTCTCAATTCCTTCACACTGCCGGCATCCATACTTAGGCCGGACATGTCTGATTACCCGGATCACCGCCGGAATGATATCAAGCTTCTCACAGACATCTTCGCCGATCTTTGACAAGGGTGCACCACAGCCACACTGCTTGTCCGCTTCGTCTATATCGTGGACGAGCTCAACCCGGGGCAATTCCTCCGGCAAGGGTTTTCTTCCTCGCTTTGTACGGGTGTGGGCGGGTACCTCGATGGTCTCGGGTTCTGGCTCGATCTCGGCGGGCTCCGGCATATCGAACAATGACAATTGCGGACTCTCATCATAGAGAGCAGGCTTCTCGCTCTTCTTGCCGAATAATTTGGCACGCAGAAGCCGAATCTCTTCCCGTAACAGATTATTCTCATGAGTGGAGCGCTCATGTTCCCGAACCAAAGAATTGATCATCTCTGTGAGTTCGGCAACCGTCTCAGGCAGAGGTGTATGAGCAGTGTTAATCATGCTCACATACTACCACCATTGGGCAATTATTTCACGAATAAAATCAACATAATATCATATTTTTTGTGATGTTTTTTACGATACCGAGCCATACCCCAAGCGACCATGTGCCTGGCTCACATCAAGACCGCTGAGCAGCCAGCTCAACGCCCGTTCGCTCATCGCCATGACCTCCTCGCCGTCCTCGGGCCAGCGATAACAATCCTGTTCCAAGCGCTTCATCCACAGACAAAACCCACTGCCGTCCCAATACAAGATCTTCACCAGATCACGACGACGATTGCAAAATGCAAACAAGCTGCCACCAAACAGGTTCAGTTCGAACTGCTCTTCCACCAGCAGTGCCAACCCGTTGATCGATTTGCGCAGATCCGTAGCGCCCACCGCAACGTACACCATCGAGCCCTCGGGTGAGCCGGTCATCATCGCTGCTCCAGAATCCCGATCAATTCACGCAGGGTCGCCGGGCAAAAGTGTTGCTTTATGGTTATATGGAATCTCTCGTTACCGAGTATGACCCCCAGGCCTGAGTCGGGGTGCTCTGGTTGTGGTGAGATTGTCCGAGTACCGGTGCCGACCATTACCGGGTGAAAGCGTGCTTGGTCGTCCCCGCCTCTCTTGAGCCGGCTCCGCCAATAGCCAAAACTCGAGAGGGAAAGCTGGTGCTTGCGGCAGTACGCCTGCTGACTCAATCCTGATTGTTTCCAGCCTGCGATGTGATCACCCCAGTAGCTGCGTTTTGCATCTCTGCCGGATCGCTTGTTCTGCTCCATATGCGCCTCCTTGAAAAAGTTCAGCACAACAGAGCATGGGGGGAGGGATAAAAAAAGAAGGGGTTTGTTGAGCGCTTACACATCAACGGTTCAATCCGTGGTAAATCGGCCAAGGCTCGATCAAAATGTCGAACGTCAAATAGCTATACAGGGTCTCATTGTTTAAGGTAAGTGTCTATAATAGCTTAAATTCCCGCCGCCTCCACCATTTAGAAAAAGACAACCCGTCTCTCTGGGGTCAATCTCCGGGGTGACGGGTTTTCTGTTTCTTAATATTGTCAGCGGCTCACGCCGCTTTCAGGGTGTCGGTGCTACCGTCCCGATCACTGCCTTTTCGGGAAATCCGTCATACCCGGCTTCTGTTTCGTCTCAAAATCCTCCGGATTCTTCTTCTCATTCTCTGGACCTCGTCCGGTGTCCAGCATCTTTTCCTGCACTCGCTGGTCAACGACATCACAGGCAAACTGGTTGCTATTCTTCATGATTGAAGTCCAACAAGTCGCTGATGCCCTTGGTCGGTGGCTCCTCGTGGTGAATTTTGATGACTTTTCCAGCTTACTTACCGGTGAGATGGAGAAAATCTCGGGTGCCTGGTGATATTATTTCATGTCTGCTCCTGGATCTTACATTCCGGGTGGCGGCGTGAAGTGATGGAGTGTATTTGAGATTGCCGTATCAGACGATAATTTCTGCAAGAATTTCAAGGTCGTGCTTGAAATTTATGGCGCAATGGACGATATACCAAAAGACACATTGGGCGCTATCGATGGTGCCGACGGCACGTTAGTAAGATTCAGTAAGGAGAAGTCCAGTGGATGAGCAACACAGTGTGGCGAGGCTGGTCCATGAGCTTCGGGAACGTACCGGTCTGAGGCAGGAAAAGTTTGCGGTCAGGCCCGGGGTGACCTTTGCCACGAGATCAACCGCTGTGAGAACGAACGCGCCAAGCCTTCGCCGCTGGTGCTGGAGAAGATCGAAAGCCTGCTGCGCAACCTGGGGGACAATGGCAAGGCCCTGCATAGTACGTATATTGGGAAGGAAGCCTGAGCATGGCCCAGCTTGAACACATCGAAGCTATTGAAAAACGGCTTTGGAGCGCGGCGGATACCCTGCGGGCCAACTCCAACTACGCCGGCAACGAGTATTTCCTGCCGGTCATGGGACTGGTGTTTCTGCGCCACGCCTACAGCCGGTATCTTGGTGTCAAGGATGCTATCGAGGCGGGCCTGCCCACCCGAGGCGGCAAGACCCGACCGCTGACCAAGGAAGACTTTTCGCAGAAGAGCGCCATTTTCCTGCAGCCCAAGGCTCAGTTCGACACTCTGGTAGCCCTACCTGACAGCGCTGACCGCGCCAAGGCGATCATCGATGCCATGGAGTCCATCGAGGCCGACTATGAGAATCTGCGCGGTGTATTGCCTAAAAGCGAGTATCAGGAACTCGATAACGTCGTGCTCGGCCAGCTGCTGCGCACCCTCAACCCCGAAGAGCTTAAGCGCGTCTCCGGGGATGTCTTCGGCCGCATCTACGAATACTTCCTGACCCAGTTTGCCGACCAGAAGGCCCACGACGGTGGCGAGTTCTTCACTCCGGTGTCGCTGGTCTCGCTGATCGCCAACGTCATCGAACCGACCGGCGGCACATTGCTCGACCCGGCCTGCGGCTCGGGCGGTATGTTCGTGCAGAGCGCCCGGGTGGTGGAGCGGCGGCACGAAAATCCCACGGAGAAGCTCACCTTCTACGGCCTGGAGAAAAACGCCACCACCATCCGCCTGGCCAAGATGAACCTGGCGGTGCATGGTCTGGAAGGTGATATCCAGAAATCGATCACCTACTATGAAGACCCGCACGAACTGCTGCGCACGGCCGACTTCGTCATGGCCAATCCGCCTTTTAACGTGGATGAGATCGACGCCGACAAGGTGGGGAGCGACCGGCGTCTGCCCTTCGGCCTGCCCGGCGTCAACAAAAAGGGCAAGGTCAGCAACGGTAACTACGTCTGGATCAGCTACTTCTACAGCTATTTGAACGAACAGGACCGGGCCGGGTTCGTCATGTCCTCCCAGGCCTCCAGTGCCGGGCGCGACGAGGCGAAGGTGCGCCGGAAGCTGGTGGAGACCGGCGACGTGGATGTTATGGTCGCTATTCGGTCGAATTTTTTCTACACCCGCACCGTCCCCTGTGAGCTCTGGTTCCTCAACCGCGCCAAGCCCGAGCAGCACCGCGACAAGGTGCTAATGATCGACGCCCGCAACGTCTACCGCAAAGTCACCCGCAAGATTTTCGATTTTTCGCCCGAGCAGGAGCAGAACTTGCTCGCCATAGTCTGGCTCTATCGGGGCGAAACAGGACGATATCTCGACCTCGTGGCAGGTTACTGCCAACGTATGCTAACTGAGGGCGCAGCCTGTTTCACGATGAAAGACGACAACGATGAAATGGTCGAACCACTGCCGGATTTTCTTAGTGCACTGACCTCGTTGCGTAGCTACTTCGACCCCTTTCTCAAGACCCTGGCTAAGGATGCACCCCACACTGAGCCGCTCAAGGAACTGGATGACGCAATCCCGATGTTCAAGGCGGATGCGGAGGCCTTCCGGAAAACTTTAAGCGAACAGCGGGTAGCTTGGGGGCAACAGAATACCACCAACGGTGAATTGAAAAAGGCCGTGAACCGCCTCGCACCCCTGGCCGAGACCAGCCGCGATCTGGTCAAGCAGACTGAGCTGCTCTACAAGCTCGCCTGCCGCCTGATCGAAACCTGCGAGAACGATTACGACGCCCGGGACAGCGACGCCTGGGCGGGCCGTGATATCACCCGCGCCCGCAAGGCCGCCGATGAAGCCCGCGCCCTGGCGGTGGAACAGCTCAAGCTTGTCCGCTATTTCTGGAAACAGGCCCACTGGCTAACTGATCGTTTCCCCGAGGCCGAACTGCGAGATGTGGAAGGTCTGGTCAAGTTGGTGGACCGGACCGAGATCGAGGTCAACGACTGGAGCCTGACGCCGGGCCGCTATGTCGGCGTTGCGTCGGAGGACGAGGATGAGGATTTCGATTTTGAGGAAGCCTTGCGCGATATCCATGTGGAACTGGAGGACCTGAACGCCGAGGCGGTGCAACTGGCGACGACGATCAAGAAGAATTTCGAGGAGCTGGGGGTATGAAGCGAGCTATAGTCCAACTCGGCGAATTTCTCACCTTAAAAAGAGGTTATGATCTTCCAGAGCACGCTCGACTCCCCGGTGAGATTCCGGTTGTCTCCTCTTCTGGTATTACTGGCACACACAAGGAAGCAAGGGTAGCAGGCCCTGGTGTTGTAACAGGCCGATACGGCACATTAGGTGAAGTGTTTTATATCGATGAGCCATTTTGGCCGCTCAATACTGCTTTATACGTCCAAGATTTCAAAGGCAATCATCGTCGCTTCGTGTCCTACTTTCTGAAATGGGTTCTTAACGGAACAGAGAGTAACAAGGCGGCAGTCCCAGGTGTCAATCGAAATGACTTACATGCTCGCAAGGTTGGTGTACCAGAAGATGTAGGTGAGCAAGCGTCCATCGCCTCCACCCTCTCCGCCTACGACGACCTGATCGAAAACAACCGGCGGCGGATTGCCTTGCTGGAGCAGGCGGCGCGGCTGCTCTACAAGGAATGGTTCGTCCACCTCCGTTTCCCCGGGCACGAACACACCCCAATCATCGACGGGGTGCCGGAGGGGTGGGAGAAGAAGCCGTTGGGGACTGTAGCGCCCCTCAAATACGGCAAAGCCCTGAAGAACGACGACCGCGTTCCTGGGCCGTTTCCGGTCTATGGCTCAAGCGGGATTGTTGGGACTCACGCAAAAGCCCTCGTGCCTGGCCCCACCATTATCGTCGGCCGAAAAGGTAATGTCGGCAGCTTGTACTGGTCGCCGGACGATTGTCACCCCATCGATACGGTCTACTACATCGACTCGGAAAACAGTTCTCTCTTCCTCTACTATGCCTTGCAACAAATGACCTTCATCAGCACGGATGTTGCCGTTCCGGGCTTGAATCGCGATTTTGCCCACAGCCGTTCGCTGTTGGTCGCGGATCAGAAGATTCTGCGATTGTTCGAGGACACGGCATCGCCGCTGCATCAGCAGATGGAACTGTTGAAGCGTCAGAATGCCTCACTCGCCAAAGCCCGTGACCTTCTCCTGCCCAAACTGATGAACGGAGAACTGGCTTAACGGAATCGCGTGGAGAACCAAGGATGAAGTGGCAATCGTTAATATCGATGAAAAACCTCAAACTCGCCTGGCGACGCATTAATACCGGGCGCAACCTTCAATATAAGCGGTTTTTTCGCGAGTCGTATCTGGTTTATGAAAGCGGTGCCCACAGCCACATCAGGGAGCTTCACGATGCTCTTGCCGCGAAAGCATGGATACCCAACCATGCTACACGATTGTACATCCCTAAGCCCTCTGGTCTGCAAAGACCTTTATCTTTACTGGGTATCGAGGACCAAATTGTCCTGCAAGCCATCGCCAACCAGTTCGCCACAAAGCTGTACAAGAAAAGACAGCGGGTTGAGCTGGAAACAGTATTTAGTAACAAACTGGCAAGCCCCAAGGATTCCATATTCTTTATGGAACGATGGCAGAAGACTTATAGCGCTTTCCAGGATAAATGCACCAAAACATATGACCGAGGGCTCAGGTGGTCGGCACATTTCGACCTTTCGGCATACTATGACACAATTTCGCATGACTTACTGCTATCAATTTTTTCACCGAACAGTAAAGAACCAGACACCATAAATACTATAAAGGGATGGCTTAGCATCTGGTCAGCTGACAATATTGCAGCTACGACAGCACATGGAATTCCACAAGGGCCTATTGCGTCGGATTTTCTCGCCGAAGCCTTCTTTTTGCCAATTGATACCCAATTGCAGAAGAAGTCATTCCAATATATTCGTTATGTTGACGATATTCGTTTATTCGGGCGTACTGAAAATGAGGTTCGCGAGGCGGCTATCAGGCTTGAGCAGGAATGTCGGCACCGCGGGTTAATACCGCAAAGTTCGAAATTTGACATATGCGAGCTTAAGTCGGCGGGAGATGCGATGGGGGCGCTGCCAAGTATCGCTCCAACGGATGGCCGCGATAACGCGGAGCAGCTGATGTCTGCAACGGAGGCCCGACTGATTATCGCGAGTGCGATCGGCAATAAACCGCAAAAGGTCAAAGATAAGGCTCGGTTTCGATTCGTTATGTATCGAGCGCCGATAGATAGTGAAATACTGAAAATTGTTCTTAGGCTATTACCACGGCATCCGGAACATATTGATGCGTTTATTGCTTATTTCTCAAACTATGGCAGAAGACGCAGTATCGTTAAATCGGCGCTTGATTACCTGGAGAGTGCGGTCCCTTATTCCTATGTGCGTGGCGAACTTTGGCATCTCATTGCTCGACTCGCTGGAGCGGACGAGATGCGCAGAGTGAGGTGGACCCCAAGTCAAGGACAATTTTCCCCTGAATTTAAGTTATTTCCCTTTCCTTTATTCGCAGCGGATTAGCGCTGCCCCAGTTCCTCTTTCCGGTACCATTTCGGTGGAGCGAAGCGGAGCCGAAATGGTACCGGAGCTATCCGTGTTGAAATGATCCTTTATTTCCGCACCCCCGCCCGTGCCCGCTCGATAGACTGATGCGGGCGTAAGGTAGCCCAACGCCTGATGGGGCCGCTCATCGTTATAAAAGGTGAAATACGCTCGGAGGCCACGGTACAACTCGGCAAAGAACTCGTACCCCTTAAGGTAAATATCCTCATATTTGACGCTACGCCACAACCGCTCGACGAAAATATTATCCAATGCCCTGCCCCGTCCATCCATGCTGATCGCAATCTTTGCATCCGTGAGTACCTTCGTAAAAGCCGTACTGGTAAATTGAGCCCCCTGGTCAGTGTTGAATATCTCAGGCGCACCATACGTACGGAGTGCTTCTTCCAGGCAGTCGATACAGAAGCCTGAATCAAGCGTATTGGACAACCGCCAGGCCAAGACACGACGAGAATACCAGTCCATGATCGCCACCAGATAGGCAAACCCGTGGGCCAACCGGATATAGGTGATATCGGCGCTCCACACCTGGTCTGGTCGCGTAATGGCCACACCACGCAGCAGGTAAGGATAGATCTTATGGGTGGGATGCGGTTTACTGGTATGAGGTCCGGGCAGCATGCCGGCAAGTCCGAGTACCTTCATCAAACGCTGTACCCGTTTTCGGTTGACCTGATACCCAGCATCACGTAACGATAAGACCATTCTCCTGCTGCCGTAAAAGGGACGGCGAGTGTACTCGGCATCAATTAACCTCAGCAGTTTCAGATCCAGCTCGCTGACCGGAGTGTCACCCTTCCAGCACCGATAGACCCCTGAGCGGGTTACTCCGGCCAGTTCACACTGGCGACTCAGCGATGGAGCTGAGGATTGGCCTGCTGGAGCAGGCTCTATCCAGGTTTGTCGAACGCTCACCGGCTCAGTCCGGACTTTTTTTTCAACCAGTCCAGCTCCATGTTCAACCGGCCGATTTCCGTGTATAATCTATCCGGCTCAGTGGCTTCGTCGCGTTTTTTGCGTCCCCGCTTGGTTTCAAACAGTGTCCCGGCTTGTTCGGTGATCGCCTTTTTCCAGTGGCCGACTTGCACCGGATGGACACCGTATGCCTGGGCAATTTCGTTAGTAGTCTGTACCCCACGGATCGCCTCCAAGCCAACCTTTGCCTTGAATGCCGCGGTGTAGGTCCTGCGCCTTTTTTCTGTCATTTTTCAGTATCCCCGTTATGGTGAGGAAAATAACTTAATTTGCTGTCCCATTTTTGGGGTCCACTATAGAGGCCTTAACATGGCTCGTGAGGACGCCAGAAAAAGGTCACACTGTGTTGCACTTTCTTGGGGGGTAATGCATTTCCTGATTAGGTGCGAGAAAGAAGGATTAATTCGTGACACCAGCAGGCTTTCTAAGGAGCATTCAATAAGTCGAAGTCTTCTTGCGCCAATTTTCAGGGACCGAGAGTTCTCGCCTGGAGGACAAGCGATAACCCTGCTGAAAGGGACTCTGATGGAACAACTAGCAGGAGCACGCGAGCTGCAGAAAAGAAAAGTGACTCTCGCGTCCCTTGGGCTACGACAAAGAGACCTCTCGCCGTCGTGTAAAACAGCTCTGGCAAGTCTCGGAGTTATTGGTCGCCGTCATCGAGTAACCCAGCGAGACTGGATTTCCGAGTGTTTGGCGGAGCTTTATGGGTGCAGCGACAAGAAAATTTGGCACTTACTGCTTGGCACGGAATATGAGCACGCCCTGCAATTATTGATTGAAGCAAAGGCGCGGTTCTCCGGCGCTTATTCCGACTGGCTTGGTTTACAAGACGGGTTCGGAGACTAAGCCACCCGTAAATTTTTTGAGTTTCTAAAGGTGAAAAGACTTGATGGGCATTCGAAAACAGTGGGTAGCGACGGAAAATTGGTTGATTATGGAATTCTTCTAGCGGCTGGGAACCCATTCGACAGGTTTTACCCAACAGTGGCTGCTGCGCTTCGAACTCTCCATGAACGAAGAAATAAACTGCCTGGTTCACATCCATATGACAAAAAGGGCGGAACAAAAAACAAGTGGTTAACCAAGAACGAGCGGGACTTATTAGTTCCAAAGGCAAAAGATGCATTGGATATTCTTGCGTCGGTCGTTGAGCAAAACAAATAATTATTCGGAACGGACTTGAATGTATACAAGGAACAAATCATAGACGCATGAACCCAAAAGCCTTCTACAACATCCTCTCCCTCGGCGAAGGCTTCACCACCGAGTTCAAGTGCTCCGGTACACCGAACCTCGGGCGGGAGATATGCGCCTTTGCCAATGCCACCGGCGGGGTGATCCTTCCCAAGCTGATGTACGAGGAGGTGGCGGTATGAAAGACTATAGCAATACAACAGGAGGTAGTGCGTAACATGGCAACCGCCGAACAGATCAAGTCCCTCATCCGCTCTCATTTAAGCGATCATCCTGAGCAGTTCTTCACTATTGCGCTGCAGGTTGCCGCCCATGAAGCGAAACAGGGGCATCAGAGCCTGGCTCACGAGATACGAACTCTGGTCGATAAGGCCAAGGCACGGCCGGCCCGGGTAATTCCTTTCACACCGGATCTGGATCACCTGGTGCTGACGTCAGAGCCCAAGGAGCGTCTTGGGGTGCTTGTGCAATCCGATGAGATGCGCGGGAGGATCGAGCGCATCTTGCGTGAATACCAGCAGAAGGCAAAACTTGAAAAGCACGGCTTGTCTCACCGGCGAAAGATCCTGCTCGCTGGACCGCCGGGAACAGGCAAAACCCTGACTGCCGCTGTCCTGGCCGGGGAATTAGGCCTGCCGCTCTTCACCATTATGATGGACAAAATCGTCACCAAGTTCATGGGCGAGACGAGCGCAAAGCTGCGCCAGATTTTCGATGTCATTCAGGAGCGCCGGGGAGTCTATCTTTTTGATGAGTTCGATGCCATCGGTGGCGAGCGCAGCCGTGAAAACGACGTGGGTGAGATGCGGCGAGTGCTCAATGCGTTTCTTCAATTCATCGAGCGGGACAGCTCGGACAGCCTGATCGTGGCGGCGACCAACAACCCCCGCATTTTGGACCAAGCGCTTTTCCGGCGCTTTGACGACGTGCTGCATTACCACCTGCCGGAAAAGGCCGAGATCGAACGGTTGATCGAAAACCGTCTGGGGGCGTTCCGCTCGAAGAAAATGCAGCTTGAAACCTCGGCCAAAATTGCTGAATCGCTTAGTCATGCCGAGATTGCCCAGGCCTGTGACGACGCGATCAAGGAGACGATTCTCGCCGACCGCAAAACCGTGACCGCGACGCTGCTCAAGCAAATGCTTCAGGAGAGACGATCCGCCTATAAGGCGTCCACGAGGGGGTAAGATCGCATGGCTACAGAGCATTCCCATATTTTTCTGCGCGATTCAGGAGAATCTTCGGATTACACACGACCGCCGAGAAAAATTGAGCAGGCGCAAAGGTTTCCAGCCAGAGAACGGGAATCGCACAGTGTCAGGCTTCGGCAGCAATGGGAATCCATCTGGACCAGGGCAAGAGAGCAGCAAGAATTCCGGACGGCGGTATCGATGCCGACCAGGGATGGCGTTTATGTCGAGTTCGAAGGAGCGCCGGGATACGATCTGGTAACCAAGAGTCTCGAAGACCGGGGTGCCGGGATACGTCTTCTCAACGTCTATACCATCCGCACCGAGACTGATCCTACACAGGAGATCACCCGAGCGACTGTTTTCATTCCCTTGGGTAAGCAAAAAAATTTCCTCAAGAAAATTAGAAAATACGCTGAGGAAGACACTAAAAAGGGTAAGCCGAAGAATGCGGATTTAATCCAAAGCGTTGAGGATATGCGGCTCGCGGTGCTGGAATCCTTCTGGCGTGACGAACTCCACCTGTTGCCACAAGGGACAATGGCGGTCTGGTGTGAAATCTGGCTGCGGGGAACAGATGACGATGTCGAGCAGCGTTTTCGGGAGACCGCTGCCGCCTTGAACATGGACGTGCAGGCGCGGTCGCTTCGTTTTCCTGAAAGAACAGTACTGCTCGGCAGGACGACCCGTGAGCAACTCGCCAAACTGATCGAATCCAGCCCCGATATCGCCGAGTTTAGACGCGCCAAGGAGACCGCACGGTTTTTCCTCGAATTGGAGAACAGGGATCAAACGGAATGGATGAACGATCTGCGTTCCCGTTTGCGGGTCAATCCCAATGCCACGGTGGCCGTGTGTGTCCTCGATACCGGGGCCAACAACGGGCATGCCCTGCTTCAGCCCGTCCTTGCAGATGATGACTGCCATGCGGTGGAACCCGGCTGGGGCGTCAACGACCACCAAGGCCACGGTACGCTGATGTGCGGAGTCGCCGCCTTTGGTGACCTGACGGATGCCTTGCAGCACAGCTATCCACTTCGGGTCGAGCATTGCCTGGAGTCGTCGAAAATACTTCCTCCGCGAGGGGATAACGATCCAGACCTGTACGGTGATGTCACGATCCAGGGCATATACCGTGCCGCAATCCAGGCGCCAGACCGGAATCGCATCGGTTGCATGGCGGTAACCTCGGAAGATGGGCGCGACCGGGGTCGGCCTTCCTCATGGTCTGCGGCCATCGACAAACTCACCTCCGGGTATGAAGACGACACCAGGCGTCTTTTCATCGTTTCAGCGGGGAATATCGAGGAACAGCAGATTTGGGCCGATTATCCACAACGCAATTTGAATTATTCCGTTTGTGACCCCGGCCAGTCCTGGAATGCCCTCACCGTGGGCGCATATACGGAAAAGGCCATTCTTTCTGATCCAGACCTTCAGGACCACACCCCGCTGGCCCAACCGGGCGAGTTGTCTCCTTTCAGCTCCACCTCTCACGATTGGGAGAGGAAATGGCCTGTCAAGCCGGACATCGTACTTGAGGGCGGAAATGTTGCCCACGCTCCCGATGGTTTCATCAGCGAACATGACGATCTTTCACTGCTCTCAACAGGCCATCAGCCGACGCAGAGACAGTTTGACGCAATCAATGCGACCAGTGCCGCCGCCGCTCAAGCGGCCTGGATGGCGGCCCAGATACAGGCGCGATATCACGAGGCGTGGCCGGAAACGATTCGAGGGTTGATGATCCATTCGGCCGAATGGCCAATTGCCATTAAACGGCAGTTCTTGAACGCGAATGGCCGGGGGGGATATTCCAAGTCCGATTATGGACGGCTGCTACGTATCTGTGGTTATGGGGTCCCCAACCTTGCCAAGGCGCTGGCCTGCGCGTCAAACTCACTGACGCTCATTTCGGAAGCGGAGATCCAACCCTATACCAAGAAAGAAGGCCGCTCCGATTGTTCGACCAAGGATATGCATCTGCACCGGCTTCCTTGGCCACGTGAGGTCTTACTCGAAAGAGGAGAGATGCCGGTATCTCTGCGCGTTACACTTTCCTACTTTATCGAGCCGGGACCGGGCGAAGTGGGCTGGAAGGACAAATACCGATACGCTTCCTTTGGTTTGCGGTTTGGCCTGAATAGTCAGGGAGAGACCGAAGAAAATTTCACAAAGCGCCTGAACAAAGCTGCTCGTGATGAAGGGGAAGGAAGGCCAGACACAGAAAGTGGTAGTGAGCGGTGGCTTATTGGATCGAACAGTCGCGATACAGGCTCTGTTCATTCCGATATCTGGAAGGGCACGGCTGCCGATATTGCGTCATGTAATCTGATCGGGGTTTATCCGGTCATCGGCTGGTGGCGCGAGCGGGCGTGGCTTGGCCGATGGGACCGGAGAGCCAGATATTCTCTTATTGTTTCCCTTAATACGCCGGATGAAAGTATTGATATCTACACTCCAGTTGCCATTCGATTGGGTATCCCTGTGGAGGTTACAGTGTGACGCCGATTTCAGGATACACCGAAGACACCCTCGTTCAGCAGACCACCGCTCAATACCTGGAGCAGGAGCTTGGCTGGGAGTCGGTGTACGCCTACAACAACGAGAACTTCGGGCCGGACAGCCTGCTGGGCCGGGAATCTGACCGCGAGGTGGTGTTGGCCCGCACCCTGCGGGCCACGATCGAGGAATTGAACCCCGGGCTACCGGTCACGGCCTATGACGATGCCGTCCGCCAGATCGTCACGGTCTCCGCCGCGCAGACCATGGCCGCCACCAACCGCGAGAAGTACGAACTGATCAGAGACGGGGTGCAGGTCACCTTCCGCAACGCCAAGGGCGAACGGGTGCGCCAGCGGCTGCGGGTCTTGGACTTCGATGTTCCCGAGAACAACCATTTCCTCTGCGTGCGGGAGTTGTGGGTGCGCGGCGATCTCTACCGCCGCCGCGCGGATATCGTCGGGTATGTCAACGGCCTGCCGCTGCTGTTCATGGAGCTCAAGAACGTCAGTCGCGATATCCGCGCCGCCTACGAGCAGAACTTTCTGGACTACCAGGACACCGTTCCGCACCTGTTCCATCACAACGCCATGGTGGTGCTGGCCAACGGTGTGGACGCCACACTCGGCTCGCTCACCAGCAGGTTCGAGCATTTCAACGAGTGGAAACGATTGGCCGAGAATCAACCGGGCGTGGTTGCCATGGAGACGCTGCTCAAGGGGGTGTGCGCGAAAGACAATTTTCTGGACCTGGTGGAGAACTTCATCGTCTTCGACGACTCGGCCGGGAACCCTCGAAAGATCCTGCTGGCACGTAACCATCAGTATCTTGGGGTCAACCGGGCCATCGAGGCGGTCCGTGACCGGAAGAGCCGGAGCGGCAAGCTGGGGGTGTTCTGGCATACCCAGGGGTCGGGGAAGAGCTATTCCATGGTGCTCTTCACCCGCAAGGTGCACCGCACACTGGGCGGCAACTTCACCTTTCTGATTCTCACCGACCGCGACGACCTGGATACACAGATATACAAGACCTTTGCCGGATGCGGCGTGGTGGACAACGACCGCGACCCGTGCCGGGCCGCGAGCGGTGAGCATCTCGCCCAGTTGCTGGCCCAGCACAAATCGCATGTCTTTTCACTGATCCATAAATTCAATCAGACCGTAGTGGAAGGGGAGGCCTACTCCCGGCGCGACGATCTTATCGTCATCACCGACGAGGCCCACCGTACCCAGTACGGAACCCTGGCGCTCAACATGCGCAACGCCCTGCCGAATGCCAGCTATATCGGTTTCACCGGCACGCCGCTCTTTAAAGACGACGAGATCACCCGGCGGGTGTTCGGCGATTACGTCTCCACCTACGATTTCCAGCGAGCCGTGGAGGACAAGGCCACGGTGCCGCTCTATTACGACGCGCGTGGCGACAAGCTCGGCGTGGCGGTCGGCGACCTGAACGAACGGATCGCCGAGAAGCTGGAGGAACTGGAGACGGACACCATCGATGTGGAGCAGCGCCTGGAACAGGAGATGGGGCGCGATTACCATATAATCACGGCTGGAAAACGTCTCGACCAGGTAGCCCGCGATTTTGTGAATCACTATTCCACCGCGTGGGAGACCGGCAAGGCGATGCTGATCTGCATCGACAAGATCACCTGCGTCCGTATGCACAAGTTGATCGAGTTCTACTGGAACGAAAGAATCGGCGAGTTGGATGCGCAGTTGCCCGAGACTGCGGATGTGCAGGATGAACTTGATATTCGACCCCAAATCGAGTGGATGCGCCAGACGCAGATGGCGGTGGTGGTCAGCGAGGAGCAGGGCGAGGTCGAGAAGTTCCGCAAGTGGGAGTTGGACATCACCCCACACCGCCGCCTGACCAAGGAGGGCATCGACCTGCCCGATGCCATGCGGAAACAACCACAGTTTCAGAACATGCAACGGTTGTCGCTGGATGATGCCTTCAAGGCCGCGGAACACCCGTTTCGCGTCGCTATCGTCTGTGCCATGTGGCTGACCGGCTTTGACGTTCCCAGCCTCTCCACCCTGTACTTGGACAAGCCGCTCAGGGCGCACACGCTGATGCAGGCCATCGCCCGGGCGAATCGGGTGAGCGAGGGCAAGAACAACGGGATGATCGTCGATTACTGCGGCATTTTGAAGAACCTGCGCAAGGCGCTGGCAACCTTTGCCGGAACGGGCGATGACGGACGCGGAGGCACCGGCGGCGAGACCGAACCGGCCAGGCCCGATGAGGAATTGCTGGCCGACCTCGCGGAGGCGATTGCCTTTGTCCGGGCTTTTCTTGAGGAGCGAAGCGCGTTCCTGGATGGGATTATCGGGCAGACCGGATTTGCCCGAAATGCGGCGATTCTCGCCGCCAAGGAGGCGGCCAACGAAAACGAAGAGACGCGCAAACGGTTCGAGGTGATGTGTCGGGCAGTGTTCTCGAAGTTCAAGGCCTGCATCACTGTCGAAGGCGTCAATGCTTACCGGGACAGCTTCGACGCCATCAACATCGTCTATAAAAGCCTGCAGCAGGATTGCGAGCAGGCGGATATCACCGATATCATCCGGCAACTGCACCAAGTCGTCGATGAGGCAATCGAGCCCCAAACCCTGCCAACCGCTGCCGAAGCATTGAGGCCCTATGATATCAGCGCAATAAATTTCGACCGTTTGCGCCGGGAGTTCGAGCGCAGCCCGGCCAAGCGAACCACCGTACAGAATCTGAAAACTGCCATCGAACAACGCCTGCGGCGCCTGCTTCAGCAAAATCCCTTGCGGACCGATTTCCAAAGACATTACGAGGAGATCGTCGCCGAGTACAATCGCGAAAAGGATCGAGTAACCATCGAAAAGACCTTTGAAGCGCTTTTCCAGTTCATGGGCGCTATGAACGATGAAGAGAGCCGTGCCGTGCGGGAGGGGCTCGATGAGGAAAGTCTCGCCCTGTTCGACCTGTTAAAGAAGCCGAATCTCACGTCCGGTGACATCAAACGCATCAAGGCGGTCGCCGTTGACTTGCTGGAAACGCTCAAGGCTGAAAAACTGCGGATCAATCACTGGCGTGATAAGGAATCCACCCGGGACGCGGTCCGACTGACGATTCAGGATTATCTCTGGAGCGAGCAAACCGGTTTGCCGGAAACCTATTCAGAGGACGATATCAGGGACAAGGCGGAGGCTGTTTTCGTGCATGTGTTCCGGGCCTATCCAACGGTGCCGTCACCCTACTACGCAGGTACTACGCCATAGAATATAAGGGAACCTTAAATGGCCTTTTCGCCCTGTCTCTGCGTTGTTCAAAAAGATTTTATCCTCGGAATACCAGTCATATGCCTGCGATAACATGTTCCTCGCGCCTTGATCTTGAAAGAAAAGTCTCATTTTTCAAGGCTCCCTTTAAACATCAAAAACGGCATTTTGGCCTTTTGCGGTATTTGGCAACACATTGGCAACAGTATATCCAACTCACCGAGATAGAACAGGCTTTCAAAGAGTTGAACGGGGATCTGGCGCTAATGGCCGAATATCAGCAGATCGTCCACCAGCTCGAGGCGGCGCAGGCAGCCTTGAAGGCCGAGTTGATGGCCTGTCTGGGAGGCAAGGCATGAGCAGGAAGAAACAAACCGGCAAAAAAGTCTCTATCGTTCGCTCCTCGGCGGCGGAATATCTCACTTTTGTTGCGGCCAGCGGCAGCGGCGGTGTAGAAGCCGTTTATGCTGACGAAAACATCTGGCTGTCCCAAAAGATGATGGGCGTGCTCTACGACGTGAACGTGCGCACGGTGAATGAGCACCTGAAAAAAATATTTGCCGACAGTGAGTTGCAGGAAGATTCAGTTATCCGGAAATTCCGGATAACTGCTGCTGATGGCAAGAGCTACAACACCATGCACTATAATCTATCCGCCATTATTGCAGTCGGCTATAAGGTCAACTCAGAGCGGGCCGTGCAGTTCCGCAAATGGGCTACCACCATCATAAAGGAATACACTATCAAAGCCTATGTGATGGATGATGAGCGCATCAAAAGCGGTGGCTCTATCCTGACGGAACAATATTTCGAAGAGCAGCTGGAGCGCATCAGGGAAATACGCCTGAGTGAACGCAAGTTTTACCAGAAGATCACCGATATTTATGCGACGTCCATTGATTATGATGTGACCGCTCAGGCGACCAAACGCTTTTTTGCAACCGTACAGAACAAGCTGCATTGGGCTATTCACGGCCAAACCGCAGCTGAAGTTATTGTCGACCGGGCAGACCACCAAAAACAGAACATGGGTCTGACGACTTGGAAGGACGCTCCAAAAGGTAAAATCCAGAAGTTTGACGTCAGCGTGGCCAAAAACTACCTGACCGAAAATGAAATGGCGCAACTGGCCCGGCTGGTGAACGCCTACCTGGATGTGGCCGAAGACATGGCCTTGCGCAAGATGCCCATGACCATGCAGGATTGGGAAACACGCTTGAATAAATTCATCGAAGCTACCGACCGGGAAATCCTGCAAGATGCTGGAAAAGTAACCGCGGAAATTGCCAAGGCCCACGCCGAAAGTGAATTTGAAAAATATCGTATTGTTCAGGATAGGCTCTTTGAGAGTGACTTTGACCGACTACTCAAACAGATTGAACACCAGAAGGATGAATAATGTGTCCTGCATAGCAACACGGTGCTGCGACAAAAACTTGCGACAAACTCACGACAAAACTTGTGACATGGCCACTTTCAGACTCGGGTTTGTGGAGTGATTACAGGAGGCATCCGAACGGGGATCGAACCCTCGTCCGTTCTCTATTTCGGGAAAATGTAGAGAATTGAAACTCTCTCGGTGTCCAGCATCTTTTCCTGCACTCGCTGGTCAGCTACATCACCGGCAAACTGGTTGCTATTCTTCATGATTGAAGTCCAACAAGTCGCTGATGCCCTTGGTCGGTGGCTCCTCGTGGTGAATTTTGATGACTTCTCCCGCTTACTTACCGGTGAGATGGAGAAAATCACGGGCGGCACGTGAAATTTTTTCGTGCAGGTCTTTTCTGATAGCTTGCTTACCGGGTGGCTACAGGAGTTGTCGGTTCAGGTAAAAAAATTGACTATTTCTTGCTGATTATTCGGCCAATCTGGCACATGACCTATGGCCTCGATTGAATAAGTACAAATTAGGCTGAAATCGGCAAAGATCGATTGACTTCGCACGAATACCCTTTGTATATGGAAGGAGTTTTTAACCTGGGAGAGGTGCGCGTAGCGCTTTCCCGTCTCGCCTCTGGCGGAGGTGGCCGTAAACCAAAACGCCTGTGGAGTTTTGAGCATGAACGAGATGGAAGACCGCTGGTTGTCGATAACCGAGATCTGTAAATACCTCGGCGTCAGCAATGACACCGTGTACAAGTGGATCGACAGGCATGGCATGCCCGCACACCGCATGGGCCGCCTCTGGAAGTTCAAGAAAAGCCGGGTGGATGCCTGGGTCGAATCCGGCGGCGCGGCGGAACCCGGACCGGGGGTGGAAAAACCATGAGCTTCAACGAACAGGAAACCCGGTTCTTTCTGATCGATCCCGTCTTGCGGGACAAGGGGTACAACGATCACCAGTGGATCAAGATGGAAACCCCCGCCCCGGTGGAGCCGACCGGCCCGAAAGGCCGCCGTCGCAGGGGGGTGGGCCGCACCGATTACCTGCTATGCGTGCAGGTGGGCGATATGCCGAAAGCCTTGCCCGTGGGCGTGCTCGAAGCCAAGAAAGAAACGGAAGATCCCCTCAAGGGCATGCAGCAGGCCAAGGGGTATGCCGACTGCCAGCGCTTTGAGGTCAAATATGTCTTTGCCACCAATGGTCATCTCTATGGTGAGTTTGATTTCTTCACCAAACTGCAGGACGGACCGTTCCCCTTTGTTGATTTTCCGCCGCACCCGGACTTGACTGCCCGTTACGCCAAAGACACCGGCATCGACATCACCAGGCCGGAGGCGGCCATGCTGTTTCAGGCCGACAGCCCGGCCTGGTCGCTGACCCGCTACTATCAGGACGCCGCCATTCGCGCCGCCTTTGCCAAGATCATCCGCTGCCGCCAGGAGGGAGAACCTGTCCGGGAGCTGCTGACGCTGGCCACCGGTTCGGGCAAGACCATCATCGCCACCAACCTGCTTTGGCGGCTGGGGCAGGCCGGGCAACTGCCCAAACCGGCGCTCTTTCTCTGCGACCGTGACGAGCTGCGCGAGCAGGCCTTCACCAAGCTCAAGGCAGCGTTTGGCGATAACGTCCGCATCGTCAAGACTGAAAGAGGGGGCAACGCCGCCGCCAACGCCCGTATCCATATCGCCACCTACCAGACCCTCGGGCTGGATGATGAAGACGACGGCTTTGCCAGCTTTCTGTCCGAACATTACGGCGAGGATGCCTTTTCCGTCATCATTATCGACGAGTGTCACCGCTCCGCCTGGGGCAAATGGTCCGAGGTGCTCAAGCGCAACCCCAATGCCATCCACATCGGCCTGACCGCCACGCCGCGCAAGCTGCAGGAATCGAAGCACGCCACCGCCGAGGATCAGGAGATCACCGCCAACAACCACAAGTATTTCGGCGAACCGGTCTACGAATACACCCTCATTCAGGCCCAGGAGGACGGCTATCTGGCCGCCTGCGAGATCGTCAAGCGCAAGGCCGATATTGACAAACGCGTCTTCACCAAAGAGGAGATCCTCAAGGCAGGCGTGAAGGATATCCGCACCGGCAAGCCCCTCACCGAGGCCGACCTGACCAAGGGTGAATATACCGGCAAAGATTTCGACGACGAGCTGTTCATCGAGCTGCGCACGCCCGCCATGTGCGAGGATTTGTTTGGTTTGCTCTGCGCCAACGGCGGGCCGGAACAGAAGGTGATTATCTTCTGCACCCGCGAGATCCACGCCGATCGTGTGGCCATGCGGATGAACAATCTCTACGCCAGCTGGTGTAAGGAGTACAGCCAGATCCCCAAGGATCACTACGCCTTCAAATGCATGGGCGGGCCAAACAACGGCGCGGACATGATCGAGCCCATGCGCGGCTCTGGAGAACGCGCCTTCATTGCCTGTACGGTGGATCTGTTGGAAGCGGGTGTCGATATCGAGCGCCTCAACGCCGTGGTCTTCTTTCGCTACCTACAGTCGCCCATCAAGTTCTACCAGATGGTGGGGCGCGGCACCCGCATCCACGAAGAGACCCAGAAATACAAGTTCTGGCTCTACGACTACACCGACGTCACCAACCTCTTCGGCACCGATTTCATCACCAAGCCGCCGCGTCCCCGTGGTGGTGGTAATGGAGAGGATGATGGCGGGATTATTGTCGACCCGCCATGGCCGCCGCCCGAACCGCCCAGCGTGGCCGTGATGGGCGGGCATTGGGTGACCGTCACCCCCCAGGGCCGCTTCATCCTCGTGAATCGCGACGGCCGCGATACGCCGATTCCGGTGGACGAGTACCGCCGCGAGGTGATCCAGCGGGTGGTTGACGAGGCCCACAATCTTGATGAATTCCGCCAGCTGTGGATCGAGACCCAGAAGCGCCGCAGCCTGATCAATCACCTGCTGAGCAACAACTTCAGTCCCGAGGTGATCCGCGAGATCGACCAGATGACCGACTTCGATCTCTATGACTTCTTCGGCCATCACGGCTACCACGCCCGGGCGCTCAAACGCACCGAGCGCGGCAGTCTCTACATCTCCGGCAATGCGGACTGGTTCGGCGGGATGGACGCCAAGGCCGCCGTCGTGCTCAGGGGCCTCGGCCGCCAATTCAGCCAGGGCGGCACCGAGGCCCTGGAGACCCCGGCCCTGTGGGAGGTGCCGGAGATCAAGCTGGCCGGAGGGCTGGCGGCTCTGGAAAAAATCGGCCAGCCGGTGGCGGTGATGCACGAGGCCAAGGGGAGGTTGTTTGGGGTATGAGAATGATTGAACTTGGCGATGTCGCAGAGCTGATCATGGGTCAATCACCTCCTGGTGATACTTACAACACCACAGGTAATGGCTGGCCTTTTTTTCAGGGTAAAACAGAATTTGGAAAAGTTAGCCCCATTGCAGTGAAATGGTGTACAGAACCTAAGAAAATTGCGCAACCTGGAGATATTCTTATTTCAGTCCGTGCACCGGTAGGGCCAACAAATCTTGCCAACCAAGAGTGCTGTATTGGCCGTGGCCTCGCCGCAATAAGAGCAACGTCAGTAGAAAGAGATTTTCTTTGGCTGTTCTTGCAATACTCAGAAAATATATTGGCAGCAAAAGGACAAGGCTCAACCTTTGAGGCCATCAACGGCGATGATCTTAAAACACTGCAAGTCCCAAATTACCCCATCGAAAAACAACGCCAAATCGCCGCCCGCCTGAAGGCCCAACTGGCTGAGGTGGACAAGGCCCGCCAGGCGGCGGAGACGCAGCTGCGAGATGCTGATGTTCTTGGGCAGCGAATATTCAATAAAATTTGGGCTGAGCTGGATTCGGTGCCAAGGAAACCGCTGGGCGAGTATGCACAGACCACCAGCGGCTCAACCCCTGCTCGTAGCAATAAACAATACTGGCAACCGGCAGAAGTAGCATGGGTGAAAACGGCAGAAGTCGCGTTTGCGCCAATCACCAAAACTGAAGAAGCCATCTCAAAAAAGGCTTTGGCAGAATGCTCACTGCCCATTTTGCCGACGAAAACGGTCCTGATTGCCATGTATGGTCAAGGCAAAACCCGTGGTCAGTCGGCAATTCTTGAAATCCCTGCGACAACCAATCAAGCCTGTTTTGCCATTCTTCCCAATGATGCTTGGGTACCTGAATTTCTGTTCCATTGGTTGAAATTCTCATACCAAGATTTACGCGCACTATCTGAGGGCCGTGGCGGGAATCAGGCCAACTTGAACGGTGGATTATTGAAAGCATTGCTGATACCCACACCGGACAAGCCAACGCAAAAGGTGATCATCGCCAGAATTGAAAATGTGCTTACCGAAATAGAAGCAAACAAAAACGGAAGCAAGGCAATGCTCAACGATATAAACCTCCTACCCCAGAAAATCCTGGCCCAGGCGTTCGAGATGTAACCATGGCCAAGAAGAAGCCCGAATCGAAGGATCAACCCGTCTCACTGACGCAACCGCCGGCAGGCTATGCCGAGTGGCTGGGCGAGTTAAAAAACCGCATCCACAAAGCCCAGCAGCGGGCGACGCTGGCGGTCAACCGCGAACTGGTGCGGCTCTACTGGCAGATCGGTCGCGATATCCTGGCCCGTCAGGCACAACAGGGCTGGGGTGCCAAGATCATCGACCGGCTGGCCCACGACCTGCGCAACGCCTTCCCGGAGATGAAGGGTTTTTCCCGCGCCAACCTCATCTATATGCGCGCCTTTGCCAAGGCCTGGCCGGATGAGCAAATTGTCCAACAGGCTGTTGGACAATTGCCCTGGGGGCATAACCTGGTGCTGCTGACCCGGCTGAAAGAACCGGAACAGCGTCTGGCCTATGCCCGGGCCTTTGCAGACGAGCCTGCCGACCGTTGAAGAGATTGAGAAAGAACTGGAAAAAACCACATGACCAGAAGCGTTTCCCGGAAAAAACAGCCCAAGGCCATCGCCTCCACCCAGTCGCTGTCGGCCTTTGTCAAATCGATCTGCGACATCATGCGCCGCTCCAACTGCGCCAGTGCCCTGCAATACGTGCCGGAGCTGACCTGGATTCTATTTTTGCGCATCCTCGATGCCCAGGAGGAGAAGGCCAAGGGCGAGGCGGAGGCGGTCGGGGCAACCTTCACCCCGGCCCTGGTCAGCCCGTACCGTTGGCAGGATTGGGCTGCTCCCTATTCCGATGAGGACGAGCATCCCCAAACCAGCGACGGCAAGCCCTATGGCTGGAAGCGGCAGGAACTGTTCGCCGACGGGGACGGCAGACTGTTCGACTTCATCAACAAGGAACTGCTGCCGCATCTGCACGGGCTGGACATCGACGCCCGTACCGGCTTGCCGAATCCCTCGGCCTCGCGCAAGCAGCGCATCATCGGCCGCATCATGACGGCGGTGGAGCGGGTGCGGGTGGATAGCGAAACCAACCTGCGCGACATCCTCGACAAGGTGCACGAGATCTATATCGACCACGTGGACGACACCCATTTCTTCACCCTGTCGCAAGTCTATGAAGATCTGCTGCTCAAGATGGGCGAGAAAAACTCCGACGGCGGCCAGTTCTTCACCCCCCGCGAGGTAATCCGCGCCATGGTGCACACGGTGGACCCCGTGCCGGGCAAAACCATCTACGACCCCGGCTGCGGCACCGGCGGCTTCCTGGCCATCGCCTATGAGCACATCGCCCGAAAATTGGGGCAGAGCGCCACCAGCACCGATATCGACACCCTGAAACACGATACCTTCTTTGGCCGGGAAAAGGAGAACCTGGTTTTCCCCATCGCCCTGGCCAACCTGGTGCTGCACGGCATCGACCAGCCCAACCTCTGGCACGGCAACACTCTGACCGGCCGCGCCACCTATGCGGCGCTGTTCGAGCAGTCTCCGAAATTTTTCGACTACATCCTCACCAACCCGCCTTTCGGCGGTAAGGAGGGTAAGGATGCCCAGAAACATTTCGCTTTTGAGACCAGCTCCACCCAGGTGCTGTTCGTGCAGGATATCCTCAGCGAACTGGCCCCGGATGGCACCTGCGCCATCGTCCTTGATGAGGGGCTGCTGTTCCGCACCAACGAAAGCGCCTTTGTGGAGACCAAGCGCAAGCTGGTGGACGAGTGCGACCTGTGGGCAATCGTCAGCCTGCCCGGCGGGGTCTTCTCCACCGCCGGGGCCGGGGTGAAAACCAACCTATTGTTCTTCACCAAGGGGCGTAAGACCGAAAAGATCTGGTACTATGACCTCTCTAGCGTCAAGGTCGGCAAGAAGACCCCGCTGACCCTGGCCCATTTCGGTTTAGATAAAGATGGTTCCGCGCTGGCCGAGGCCCAGCTTCCGGCCAACCTCGTTGCCGACTGGAAAGAGGACGAAGCGAACGCGGACAAACCCTTCCCGAGTTACGCCAGCCTGTTGCCCGAGCGCGGCACGCCGCAAGGCGAAAGCCGCTACTCCTGGACCGTCGATTTTGCCGCCCGCCGCGCCAGGGCGCGGGAAGAGATGCAGCCACTGCTCGATGAAGCGGCCGCCATCAAGGCGGAGGTGGTGGACCTGAAAGAACAGCTCAAACGGCTGAAGAAAGAGAAAGTCGACAAAGAAGCGCTGGATGCGGTGGGCGGGCAGATTCGTGAAAAGGAAAAGACCGTCAAGGTTCTGGAGACCAAGGCCGCCGATATCGACGCCGCCGTGTTCGACCTCAAAGCGGTCAATCCCAACGCCGTCGCCAAGGTGGATGACCGCACCCCGCAACAGATCATCGGCAGCATCGAGCAGCAGGGCCGGATCGTCTCGGAATCGCTGGCCAGGCTGGCAAAGCTGTTGGCGGCAGATTGAGCTGGAGATGAACGTAATTTTACCTAACGGCGTTATCGGCAATCGGACAAGTACCGAGCACCGTGGACGGCATGGCACTACAGAAAGGAGAGAGGAATTATGCTGAAACAATTACGGATACAAAACTTCAAGGGCTGGAAGGATACCGGCACCATTCGCATGGCTCCCATCTCCCTGTTTTTTGGCGCCAACAGCTCGGGGAAATCCAGCATCGGCCAGTTTCTGATGATGCTTAAGCAGACCGTGGAGTCACCAGACAGAAAGGTGGTTTTCTATCCGGGCGGCAAGAACTCGGCGGTTCAGCTTGGCTCCTATCAGGAAATGGTTTTTCACCGCGATCCGGAAAACAAGATCACCTTCGACTATCGGTGGTCGTTGCCGGAAATACTGAAATTCAAAGACCCGGTGACCGGCCAGTCCTTTACCGGCGATAACCTCTCTTTTCATGCCGAGGTCGGTTTAGGGGATAAGGACCAGCACACCCTGGTGCTTGACCAACTGAAATACGAGTTGCTTGAAGAGGAGGAATCCCGGCTGTCCATCGGCATGGAGCGAAAATCGGGCGCCAAATCCGAGTATAAAGTCGATGCGACCAATTACACGCTGAAACGCAAGCAGGGGCGCCCCTGGATGCCTGGCGCACCGGTCCGGTTTTACGGTTTTCCTGATGAGGTGGTTGCCTATCACCAGAACGCGGATTTCGTCCAAACGTTGAACCTGCGCCACGAAAAGCTCTACCGAACTCTCTGTTATCTTGGCCCCCTGCGCACCAAGGCGGAACGTCTGTATTCATGGACCGGCATGGAGCCTGAAAATGTCGGCTACGCGGGAGAAAACACCGTCGCGGCGATTCTGGCGGCGCGAAACCGGAAAATCAGCCTATTCAAGCCGGGTGCCAAGCGAGCATCTCCAGCCAAACCTTTTGAGGAGATTATTGCCCTCAAGCTAAAAGAAATGGGACTGATCGAGGAATTCAAGGTCAATGCGATATCGGAGCAGCGGCAGGAATACGAGGTTAAGGTCCGCACCAAGGGATCAAGAGACTGGGTCGATCTTCCAGACGTCGGTTTTGGCATATCCCAGGTGCTGCCGGTTCTGGTGCAGTGTTTTTACGCTCCGGCCAGGTCGATCATCCTTATGGAACAGCCGGAGATTCATTTGCACCCGAATGCGCAATCGGCGCTGGCCGATGTGATGATTGATGTCATCAACTCCCGGGAAAACGGGTCAGACAGGGATATTCAACTTGTTATCGAGACCCACTCGGAGCATTTCCTGCGCCGCCTGCAACGCCGTATCGCCGAAAATGCCGTCCCACAGGAAAAGGTGTCGGCCTACTTCGCCAATATCGCCACGACGCCGGCGACCCTGGAGCCACTTCAAATCGATCTCTTCGGCAACATTTGGAATTGGCCCGAGAACTTCTTCGGCGATGAAATGGGCGACATCGCCGAGCAGGCCAAGGCCGCCCTGAAGAAGCGGATGCAAAATGCCGAGAAACAGGAGGCTTCCAAATGAGCCTGCCCAAGAAATGCCTGGTGGACACCAATGTTCCCAAGACGGCAAATCTCGCTACTCAGCCTGACGAGGGCTCTGACGTATCCGATGCCTGCGTGCTGGCCTGCGTCGAGGCGGTTGAGCATGTCATCAAAAAGCGAGGCCTGATCATTGACAAAGGAGATGAAATTTTCGATGAATACCGGCGGCAGCTCTCCATGAAAGGACAGCCCGGCGTCGGGGACCGTTTCATGAAATGGGTTCACGATAATCGCTGGAGCCTTCCTGACGCCCACCGAGTGACTATTACCAGAAATGACGACTCATACGAAGAATTTCCCATCCATGACGATCTGAATAATTTCGACAGATCGGACCGCAAGTTTGTCGCCGCAGCCAACGCCCACGTGGAGAAGCCGCCGATATTGCAGGCGACGGACAGCAAGTGGTGGGGATGGAAAGACGCCCTGGCAGCGGTTGGGATTACCGTTCATTTCCTTTGCCCGGAATATGTTGAAGCCAAATATATCGAGAAAATGGGGGCGTGAAAGAGGATTTTTCCAAATTTCCCTCGACGCCTCATCTGGCGACTTTGTCAGGGGTTGACATCAGGAGAGATAAGGTCCTGACGAAATCAGAACGTGTTGCATTCCTGACGCATGAGGTGACTGTGGAAGAAAAAGTAGACGGCGCAAACCTGGGCTTCTCGTTTGATGCGAATGGGAATATTCGCGCCCAGAATAGAGGCGCTTATTTGCACCTGCCAGGTTCGGGCCAGTGGAAAAAACTCGGGCAATGGTTGGCGCTTCATACCGATACGCTTTTCGAGCATCTCTCTGACCGGTACATCCTTTTTGGTGAGTGGTGTTACGCCCAGCATGCGATTTTTTACGACCATCTGCCCGACTGGTTTCTTGGGTTTGATGTTTATGACCGAGAGAAACGTCGCTTCCTGGCCACAGCGCGCCGGGATCGGCTATTAGGTAAGATGCATATTTTCAAGGTGCCAGCCGTTGCACACGGGCGCTTTACCTACCCAGAGATTCAAGAACTCTTATCGCAATCAAAGCTGACAAATCAGCCAGCTGAAGGGATTTATCTGCGAATTGATCACGGCGACTGGCTTGAACAACGAGCCAAACTTGTTCACCCCGCCTTTATCCAGGCGGTCGGGCAGCACTGGTCGCGTTCCGCAATCAGGCCAAATCGGTTAGACGCCGGGAATGAGGATGAAGGAAGTAGTAACGGCAACCATGATCAGCAGCTGTGCAGCGAAAATCCGTGATCGATTGGATACCGTTTTGTCTACATCAATGAACAAACGAGGTTCACGGGCATGGTGATTATAAAGATGCCGGAACGCATCAAGCAAAGGTTCAGCCGCTATATCGGCATCGATTACTCCGGCGCGGAAACCCCGGATTCCAGCCTGAAAGGGCTTCGGGTTTACGAGGCCGGCCGCGAATCTACGCCCATCGAGGTAGAACCGCCGCCCAGCCCGCGCAAGTACTGGACCCGACGTGGCCTGGCACAGTGGCTGAAGGAGCAGTTATCCGGGGATGTGCCGACCATCGTTGGTATCGACCACGGCTTTTCCTTTCCTCTGCGGTATTTCGAGGTGCATTTGCTCGAGCCGGATTGGCCGACCTTCCTCGACGATTTTCAGAGGCATTGGCCGACTGATGCCAAACACACCTACGTTGACTTCATTCGCGACGGTTCACGGGGTAAAGGCGAGGCCCGCTCCGGCAGCGCCCGCTGGCGACGCATTACCGAGGAACGGGCCGGGGCCAAATCGGTCTTTCATTTCGACGTGCCTGGCACAGTGGCCAAATCGACCCACTCCGGGCTGCCGTGGCTGAGGTATCTGCGCAACCGGCTTGAGGAGCGGGTCCACTTCTGGCCCTTCGACGGCTGGGAGATCCCCACGGGCAAATCCGTGCTGGTGGAGGTCTACCCCTCGCTATGGAGCAAGAGCACTCCACGGGAGGGCCGCACACCCGACCAGCATGATGCCTATGTCGCCGCCGCCTGGCTGCGGCGGGTGGACATGGACGGCAGCCTCGGCAAATTTCTCAAGCCGGACATGCTGCCCGGCGAATATCCCGTTGCCCAGGTCGAAGGGTGGATTCTATGGGTGATGTGACCGCTGACCGAGACCGACAGGGCGTGGTCGACACAAGAGACCTTGCGGGGATTGACGCTGATCCGGGTTGCTGGGTTGAAAACGATGTTCACGCTGAACAGGAGCCCGGCGTCATCTGATGCGACATACTAATCGACCAGCGAGCTTTTGCGCACCCACTGTCATGCATGCTTGGCGTGGCGAAACAAGCAGATGGTTTGTCGAAACAGCGGGTGATTCTGTTCGATTGCGTTTTCGGAAACCGAACCCTCGTCCGAACAAGTTGATATGGTGAGAAGATTACAGCTCTCTGCTCCAGCGGCGGATGAATACCGTCACCTCGGCCTTGTCGACCTCACCCCGGGCAACCAATAGTACCATCTCGGCAAAGTATTGTTGCTTTGTTCGCTGCGCTCCAAGCCTTTGTCCTATATTTTTTCCTGCAACCGCTGTTCGGCGATCTTCTCGGCACACCGATTGATACTCTTCATAATTCCGTCAAACAGATTGTTGCTGGTTGTGGCCGATCGCTCTTTATATCGAATTCTGATTGCTTTCCCGCTTATTTTCCGGAGAGATGGAGAACGTGTCGGGCGTTGGTCGTAGTTTTTGCGTGCTGCTCGTATGACCCTTGCTTACCGGATCGGTTTCAAATCTGTCGGAGTCACCTCGTGTTTTGAGTTGCACGGCGCATAGCAGATGTTATGTTTGCGAGTAGTTTTGAATGGCATCCGTGTGCCCGGCGGTTTGGGGTGCGAAAAAGTCTGAAAGGTGAATGTGCCTGTGGAGGCTGAGCAATGAACAGACAACGTGCCCTTGACCTGCTGAGCCTCAGCAAGCCGGAGTTGCAGGCCCGGTTCGGCGTCACCCGGTTGGCACTGTTTGGCTCCACCGCCCGCGACATGGCGAGCAGCGGCAGTGATGTCGATGTGCTGGTGGCTTTCGACGGCCCGGCCACCTCCACGCGCTATTTCGGCGTGCAATTCTACCTGGAGGATCTGCTCGGCTGCCCGGTCGATCTGGTCACCGAAAAGGCGTTGCGGCCGGAGCTGCGCCCCTACATTGAACAGGAGCGGGTCTATGTCTGATGCCAACCAGCGCGAATGGCGCTTCTACCTCGATGACATGATCGACTTTGCCGGGAAGGTGCTCGCCTATACCGACGGTTTCGACCAAGCCGGTTTCGTGGCCAGCGGCCTGACATACGACGCCACCCTGCGCAACCTTGAGCTGATCGGCGAAGCCGCCACCCATATCCCGGATGAAGTCCGCGCCACCCATCCCGAAATTCCCTGGCGGATGATCATCGCCACCCGCAACAGCCTCATTCACGGTTACCTCGGCATCGACGACGATACCCTGTGGAGTATCATCCGTGACGACGTGCCCGAACTGCTGCCGCTTTTGCTGGCCCTCAAAGACGAGGTGCGGCCATGAAACCCGGCAGCGTCAAGATCGTCGACCGTGTCTCCGCCGTTGAGGCGATCAAGCGGTTGAACGAAGAGGATCTGCTCTTTCTCAACCGGCTGATTGTCGAGCGGCTCAAGCTCATCTCTCAGGCCCGCGCCACCACGCTGATGACCAGCTTCACCTCGGGCGACCGCGTTAGTTTCCAGGCTCCGGACGGCCGGATGCTGGAGGGCTTGGTTCTGCGCCTCAACAAGAAGACCATCAGCGTCGCCACCGACGGCGGCCACCAGTGGAACGTCGCGCCCGGCCTGCTGCGCCTGGTTCAATCAGCGGGAGATGTTCAATGGCCATGATCCGCCACCCCGAAAACTTCCCGGAAACGGTCAAGGAGGTGCGGCGGTAGCTGGCGCTCTCCCAGGAGGAAATGGGGTCAGCTTCGCAACCGTCAACCACTGGGAGAACGGCAAGATGGTACCGTCGAAGCTTGCACAGCGGCAGTTCGAGCTGTTTTGCAAAGAAAAGAAGATCAGCCTGTCAGGGCTCTACGAAATGAAGGAGAATTGAGATAGGGCGAGACCTAAAAATTTCAGATCAGGACGAACGAAACACCCCAGCGTCTCGCCACCCGTGTCAAAGCGATGTACGCTGTCGAAAGGTATAAGGAGCCGGACGTCTTCAAGATTATTGGGGGGTTCGGGTCTTGAATTCACGCATGTACGTAATCAAGAATTGCGGTGGCGTCGTAACACTTCAAGGCTTGATCCTGCGTGAATCGAGCGATGCTGCTGCCGCGCTCAACGATCAACAGACCAGCCGGGATATCCAGCGTACCATGTGGCGTGTCGGGCATCGTGAATGCTGACCTATGGTCAGTTTCGTAATCAGAACGTGCTCAAATTGAGAGTTATTGCCCTAGAGTTACAAGCAAACCAGGTGATTAGTACAAATGCATTGATAGGGAACTGGTAAATCCTAAACAATCTGGAGGCAGGCAGGATCTAAGTAGAATACCACATTATGAAAGATCGAAAATAGAAGGATATTTTGTGGCCGAGTAATAAGTACTCCCGGAGATGAGTACAACTGTCTGCATAGAGAAATGAATCAGCTCCGCACAAGTAGGTACTGAGCTAATAATGCCTTGTGGACATCGGATCATACAAAAGGGTTGGTCGATACCGGCGAACGACCTAAGACAGCAGACGGCAAGGTGGTCGAGCTTATAGCTCACCTTCCGCAATTGCGGAGGGGGTACTGAAGGATGCCTTCTGTCCTTGCATGGATTGACCATGACTCAAAAGCTAGGGAACGCACACTTCGCATCCTTTCACTTTTCCAAGAGAAGGAAAGTCGTGACGAACTTGGGCTCGGCTCCGTGCGGGACAGCTTTGCCGATCAGTTATTCCCAGGAACAAGTACGATCCAGACGCGGCTCCGCTACATGCTTTTTGTGCCATGGATTTACCATTCGCTGGAAGAGAAGCGACTACCTGCAGAGAGTTTTTCGATCCAGGCTGACAAGCTGGAAAGGAACCTGGTTCAGCCATTGATGGATTCCGATGATCAGGCTGGCGTCTTTGGTAAGACCGCAGGAAAGAGGCTCAAACGGTTGCCCAGCTCCGTCTACTGGGCCGGTCTATGTGTCTGGGGAATACGCATTACGCCATTCTCGCAGGACGAATATCACAGGCGCATCGACGAAACATACCGTCGCCGGAATACCCTGAAGGCTCTTGAGAAAGACGCAAAGGTACGGGGAGACGACATTGACGTTGAGCAGCGGATGGCCACTCTCAGTTGGCATCCTCGATTGCCAGCACCTCCGGAAGACTTTCCGGGGGCGGTGAACTTCGCTTTATCCAGGGAAGAAGCCGAATTTGTTCGGGATCGCATCCAGGTCGCTTGCCCCAACAGTCTCCTCTCGTTCTTGGCACTGCACTGCGAACCCGCCGACACCCAATCTCCATGGGAACATCCGGACTACGGCAGCTTTTCCGAACAGCATAAAGAACTCCTGACCCATGCACGGCTGTTCTCGGAGGTGATGCATGGAGCGGCGCTCTCGTACAACGTTCAGCTCGCCAGGCTTCGAAACCATGAAGATCTTGTCGCCGAGCATCAGGCAAGTTTCGACGAATGGACTGCAAATCTTCCTCTGGAGGAGATTCGCTCCTGGTCGGTGAGCCGCCTCTGGGAGTTGACCATGGATCATGGCCACACCATCACCTCGCAAACGAGGTTCTTCGTTCAGCAGTGGATCGACCATACCCGGAAGTCCCCCAGCGGCCTTCTTTCTAACGCCAAGGCGCTCACCCTGATCAAAAGAAGGGAAATGAAACTCAAGGGCAGGCGTTCCCGATTCAGGAACCAGAGGGCGCTCGAGCAGTGGGGCGGATACTCCGGCGTCGGAAGACTTGTCTATCGCTGGCCGAATGTGAAGGTGCTTTTGAACGACCTGTACCAGGGGATGAACCGGGAGGAGAAATGCTGAACCCAAACTCCCGGATTCTTTATACCTCTGCATTGACTCCACCGCCGGGGATGATTTTCGACGAGGCCGTTGCGACCACCTTTTCGATGGACCCAGCTTTACTGCTTGAGGCACCTGTCTACCTGGCGTTAATGGCGGCGGATGGTCAGACCGATCCTGACCCGTTGTCTGTGCTTGAAGCCATCCGCAGGTACTCGAAACGAATCACCGTCTATGTGCAACGAGGACGGATTCAAGTGCCCCAGATAGCCAAGCCCAACCCATTGTTTGGATTTCTGGAGGAAATGGTTGTCGAGGTAACGGCCCCTGGCGGAGGCTTTTTCCATCCGAAAGTCTGGGCAATCCGTTTTGCCAGCCCTGATCATAGCAACGCAATGTATCGGTTGGTGGTCCTGACGAGGAATATGACCACCGATCAGTCCTGGGACCTGTCACTTCAGCTCGAAGGGACGATTGTAGGCCGGAAATCCAAACCAAATAAACCGCTGGCTCATTTCTTCAAGACGCTTCCTGATCTGGCCACCGGAACAACAGAACCGGGCAGGAGCGAACAAACTCTCAGATTCGCGGACGAGTTGCATCGAGTCCAGTGGGAACTCCCCGACGGCTTTGACGAACTGACCTTCTATCTTCCGGGAACGAAAGGGTATGACTGGGAGCCTCCCATGGCGAATCGGATGGCTGTCATATCGCCATTCTGCTCTGACGAGGCCCTGCGAGCATTGACGAGTAAAACTAAGGCCGCCGATGCTCTGATCTCACGCCCGGAGTCGTTGACAGCCCTGAAGAAGGATACGCTGGAGCTTTTCACGCAATGTCTTCATCTGGACGATGCGGCGGAAACCGAGGATGGAGAAGAAGACGATGCCATCGAACAGCCGCTTGCGACCGGCCTCCATGCAAAGGTCTATCTGTTTGAGACCAGGTACTATTCAGACTATACCCATGTGATTATGGGGTCTGTGAATGCAACCAACGCGGCGCTGAATGCTTCGAAGAACGTCGAGATTCTGGTCGGACTAGTTGGCCGCAAGAGCAGAGTCGGCGGCATCGACGAGCTTCTTGGCGCTGACGGATTAGGTGAATATCTTGTCGACTTTGGCACGAGCAAGGAAGCAGAGATTGATGCGCTCCGGCAGGCGGCTGAGGAATCTGTTGAGAGGGCTCGCTCCCGGATAGCTGAAGTAGCTCTGTCTATCGAATGCAGTCCGGAATCGAAGGACGGTCTGTGGGCATTGGTTTTGACGGGAGAAATACCATCCCTTGATGGGATCGTCAGCGCTATTGCATGGCCGATAACCGTTACTCGGGACTTCGCGGTGGACATTCTTAACGGCGATGCTAACGGTGGGATCGTCCTCGGAGAGTTCTCCGCCTCTTCTGTAACGGGTCTCATCGCGTTTGAACTTAAGACCAACCATCCGGATGTTTCGGCCCGGTTCGTTCTGAATATTCCCGTTAGCGGCGTTCCAGAAGAACGCAACTCTGCCATTCTGCAAACCGTGATCAGCAATCAGGAGGGATTCCTGCGTTATCTCCTGCTGTTGCTGGGGGGTGACAGGGTATCCGGACTTGATCCAGGTAGTGGCTCCGGGTTTGCCAAATGGTTGGCCCGATTGGCCGACGGCGAGGATATCCCGCTACTGGAAGAGCTGACCCGCACTTACAGCCGACACCCGGAGAGACTATCGGAAATCTCGGGGCTGGTTCGCGATCTGTCCCAGGGAAGCCAGAATGCGATCATCCCCGAGGATTTTTTGAACCTCTGGACAGTTTTTGAATCGGCTGTCGGAGGGCGTGATGCATAGCAACCGCTCTTTATCAGCCCCCGCCTTGGCCGGTCTGAAAGATTTCCAGAGGAAGACCGTGGAGTACGTCTTCAAGCGGCTCTATGGCAATGACCCAACTTCCCGTTTTCTGATCGCCGATGAAGTTGGACTTGGAAAAACACTAGTCGCCCGGGGAATCATTGCCAAGACCTTGGAGCACCTTCAAGACGAGGTGGATCGGGTCGATGTGATCTACATCTGCTCCAATGCCGCCATCGCGACCCAGAATGTCAATCGGCTCAATGTCAGCGACACGGATGGTTTTTCAATCGCTACGCGACTGACGTACCTGCCCAGGCAAGTACGCTCGCTGCGAAAGAACAAGGTAAATTTCATCAGCCTGACGCCCGGTACCGCCTTCGACCATGCCCGCAGTCGAGGGGGGCATGCCGGTGAACGGGCTATCCTCTACCGGATGCTGTACGACTTGCCCCTGGCGCAAAATGAACGGCGCAGACGGTTGCGCGTAGGCCTCCTAAACATTCTTCAGGCGACAGCGGGGAAGGATAACTGGCGAGCCAAGGCCAAAAACTTACCAGCGGAGGATCTGGATGCAGACCTTTCCAAGGCCTTCCGCCGGGCAGTTCTAGAGGATGCCGAACTGTATGCGGCCTTGAAGGAAGGCTGTGAACGCTTTGCTCGTTACCGGGACTACAGCAGAATCCCCTGGGAGGACTCTGAGCTTCGCTACGACCTGATCGGAAAACTCAGAAGCAAGCTGGCGTCAGTGTGCCTTTCCGCGCTTGAGCCCGATTTGGTCATCCTTGATGAATTCCAACGATTCAAGCACCTGCTGGATGGCGATGACGAAGCCTCCATGTTGGCGACCGCCCTCTTTGAACATCCCGACGTTCGCGTTCTCCTGCTGTCCGCAACGCCCTACAAAATGTTCACCCTCGACCAGGAGAATGACAAGGACGACCACTATCCAGATTTCATCAGGACACTGAACTTCCTCTTCAATGATTCCGGCAAGGTCGATGCGGTAAAAAATCTCTTGTCAGAGCATCGAACAACGCTCCACGCTTGCGCAAAGGGCTCCGTATGTCATCCGGGGAAAAAGGCCGAACTTGAACGAGCCCTCCTGAAGGTCATGTGCCGAACGGAGCGGGTCGCGACAACTCGTGATCACAACTCAATGCTGACTGAGATCGAGCGGACGGCTCCCCTCAAGACAGCGGATCTTCAGCACGCCGCGACCGTTGACGCAGTGGCAATCTGCGTTAAGGCCGGGGAACCAATTGAATACTGGAAGTCTGCGCCTTACTTGATCAACTTTTTAAAACATTACGAGCTGCGGCATAAGTTGGATGCACAGTTGAATGCTCCTTCAGATGCGCTTCGAGAGACTCTTTCTTCGGCAAATGGACAGTTGCTGACGAAAAACAAATTTGAAGGCTATCAGGCTCTCGACCCTGCCAATCCGAGGATGCGCGTACTTTTTGAAGACACGATTGATAAAGGCATGTGGCAGATTTTATGGATGCCGCCGTCCATGCCATATATCGAGCCTGGTGGCGTATACCGGGAAAAGGATGGCTTGACCAAGGCCCTTGTGTTTTCCTCATGGAGCGCCGTTCCGGACGCGGTTGCGTCGATCTGCTCCTACGAAGCCGAACGGAAGATGATCGCCGGAACTTCGGTTTCCCACAGCGAACTCTATGACAAGATTAAGCCATTACTGCGGTTTGCTGTGGCCTCAAACGACAATCGCCTGACTGGTATGCCGGTTATTGCCTGGTTGCTACCGTCTCCGACCCTTGCCACTAAGATTGATCCGCTCGAGATTGCTCTGCGCCTTGGAAGCGGGCCACTGAACGCCCAGGAACTGAGGGACGAGGTCAAGACTGTTTGCCGCAGTTTGGTCGAGATCCTGCCTGATGCCGGGGAAGGGACGCGGGCTGACGAGCGATGGTATTGGGCGGCTCCCATTCTTCTCGATTCCCATAATGGGTTGTTGGACTGGTGTAAGAGCCATTCGGGATGGAGATCCGCTACGCCGGACCATGAATCAGGCACCCGTTTCAAAGATCACATCGACCTGCTTGTCAGCATGGCCGAGGGCAACATTCCTCTCGGTCCTCAGCCGGATGATCTGGTCGATGTGCTTTGCGATTTAGCTCTTGCCGGTACTGGCGTGTGTGCCTTGCGAGCACTTCACCGTATCGGTGCCGGGCTCGACGCTGCCGATCCGAACCTTCTGTCAGCCGCAGCCAGAATCGCATCCGGCTTCCGATCTCTTTTCAATATGCCGGAGACGATTGCCATGCTGCGAGGCTCCGGCGAGGACACTTATTGGCGGTTGACGCTGCAGTACGGTATCGACGGCAATCTCCAATCGGTGCTCGACGAATATGTGCATGTCCTTCGAGAGTCTTTGGGTCTCCAAGAGCACTCACCTGAAGAGCAGGTGGCTGGCATAGCCGAGTGCATCCAATCTGTGTTGTCACTGCGGACCGCGCAGATTCGAATCGATGAAATAAAGATGTCGGGCGACGGCTTTGCTCTTGATGATTTCAACACCCGCTGTCGTTTCGCGCTCCGGTTCGGGGATATTCGAGACGACAACAACCAGGCTCTTGTTCGCGCCGACTCGGTGCGGGATGCCTTCAACTCACCGTTTCGTCCCTTCGTTCTGGCGTCGACCTCGATAGGTCAGGAAGGGTTGGACTTCCACACTTGGTGCCATGCGGTAGTCCATTGGAACCTGCCTTCCAATCCCGTTGATCTTGAACAACGCGAAGGTCGGGTTCATCGTTATAAAGGCCATGCTGTCAGGAAGAATATCGCGGAACGGTATGGTCTGACTGCTCTCTCCGTGGCGCATGAGGGAGGCGATCCATGGAAGATTCTTTTCAATATCGCGGCCCAGCAAAAATCCAATGGGCATTCCGATCTCATCCCATATTGGATCTTCGAGGATGGTTCCGCCCGGGTGGAGCGCCGCATTCCACTGCTCCCTTACAGTAAGGAGGTTGGGAAGCTCAAACGGCTGAAGCAAGGGTTGGCCTTCTATCGGATGGTTTTCGGTCAACCACGCCAGGAAGATCTGCTGTTCAGCCTTAACCAGAACGGTATCCATGAATCAGCGGATTTGGCCGACTGGCTGATTTCGTTGGAGCCACCGAAGATAAGTCCACTATCGGAACCGGAAGATGCGTTGAAGTTGGCCACGCAATTTACTTCATCAGATACCAAGTAAACAGGAGGCGACCATACCAAAGAAACCAGGATCATATCCCAATCCGGGTAGCGGCCTTAAAACCACTGATAACTGGGGTTTTCCGGCAAACGACAAATCGAAGCTGTGGTTGTAATCTTTTTTGCTTTGCCAGATGCGTTGCTGCGTCGAACGCTCGTTTGAGGAAATCGAAACGGCCAATTGGGAAACCCGCTTGATCTTTCCCCCCGTTCTTTATTTTAGATTCGAGGCTGGCAGGATGAAGCGAGAACTCCAGGGCAATTACGTGACCATGTCGACGACGGTGTTGCGCAAGGAGCTGCCCATACTGACACTCGTGACCCTTCTCACCGTGGTCCTTCTCGCAGATCTTGATCTGTCACGGTTCGATGCCGCAGTCCTGCTGCTGGTGTTTGGCGGTCTGATGGCCTGGACGATTTATCAGGGAACAAGGCGAAAAACCGATACGCTGGCCACCGAAGTCGAGTCTGAGACCGCTGGCCACCAGATGCCGATCAAGCGGGCCGCTTTCTGGATTGCGGCCGGGCTTCTGACGCTCATTGCCAGTTCGCGTCTGCTTGTGTGGGGGGCGGTGGAAATTGCCCGAATTGTCGGAGTGGGCGACATGATCATCGGCTTGACGATTGTCGCGGTCGGCACCTCCCTGCCGGAACTGGCGTCATCGGTCATTGCCGCCCGCCGGGGCGAACATGATATCGCGCTGGGAAACGTGCTCGGTTCTAACCTGTTTAACACGCTGGCCGTGGTCGGCATTGCCGGATCGATTCACCCTTTTGCCGTCGCGCCCGAAACGCTTTCACGGGATATGGTTGTGATGGGCGCCCTGACCGTGTCGCTCTTTCTGATCGGCTTTGGGTTAAGGGGTCGACAGGGGCGCATCAACCGTTTTGGGGGCGCGGCACTTCTCCTGGTTTATGCGGGGTACACCGCATGGCTGATCAGCTCGGTGTCGTGAAGGACGGAAGATGATTTGCGAGCGTGGCAGAAAATTTGAACAGAAGATCGATGGTGCCGAAGGATGGACGATTTACACATGCAGCTTTTGATCGATCTGCACAGATCGAATTTCAGGCAGGGTTCCGGCGGCGAGGCAGAGACCAGACAGGCTTTGTCGAAACAGCGGGTGATTCTGTTCGATTGCGTTTTCGGAAACCAAACCCTCGTCCGAACGGGTTGATATGGTAAGAAGATTACAGCGCCCTGCTCCAGCGGCGGATGAACACCGTCACCTCGGCCTTGTCGACCTCACCCCGGGCGACCAATAGTACCATCTCGGCAAATTCATCTTCCGGCGCATCGAAGTTATGGCTGTTCAGGAGCAGAAACACCAGAGCCGCTACCGCACCGACCCGCTTGTTGCCGTCAAGAAAGGGGTGGTTTTTGACCAGGTGAAAGAGATAGGCGGCGGCCATTTCAAAAGCATCGGTGTGCAGGAACTCCCCGCCATAGGTGGCCGCCGGCATGCCAAGCGCCGATTTGAGCAGTTCGATATCCCGGATGCCGGTCGTGCCACCGTAGCGTGCAATCTGGTCACGGTGGATTTCCAGCACCTCGGTGAGGGTCAGAAACTTCACTACCTACTCTGCCAGTTTTTTGAGCGCTTTGGGGTAGCGGGCATTGACCTTGTCGAGGGCGGCGGAGAACGCATCGCTACGGCCACTATCCTTGATGGGTGAAAGAATCAGGACCTGCCCGTCGGTGGTGACATCAAAGGGCGTCTGAGCATCGGCCCCGAGCAGATCGAGGACTGGTTTTTCAATCACCAGCGCGAGGCTGTTGCCGTGCTTAGTCAGGGTTTTGATCATTGCGGCTCCCATGAATTACGTTGATACATCGTCATTACAAAGTTAAAACTAACTGGCGATTCAGTCAAGACGGATGTTTGCGAGCCGGCAGGAAACAGCACCCTGATTGGTATGATTTTCTTGGTGGATTTGGTTGGCGGATGTTAAGAAGATGTCGCGTTTCCGCCGCTTCCCGCTCCTCCGGCGTGGGGACGATGCACTGGTCGTCGATCCGGTCGCGCACCGCTTGTTCGCTGCGCTCCACGCCGGTATCCTGCATTTTTTCCTGCAGCCGCTGTTCGGCCCCCTGCATTAGTGTAGTTGTCGCCTCCACCTGTGTAATTTGTTAGAGCAGAGGGCTTCACTATGGCAGAGATGATGGTGGAAAGCCCAACTCTCCGTCGGCTCTATCCTATTCGTTAGCTGATTTTTTTATATATTTCTTTCCTGTATCCTACTTTTACGACCCAAACTGTTAGCTCATTATCTTGGATGGCATAGAGGATACGATATCGTCCTTGACGCAAGCGATATCTCTCGCGACCTGTTAGCTTTTCGCAGCCAACAGGTCTTGGGTTTTCTTGAAGTGACTCGATTTTAGCTAAAATCTTAAGAAGCTCTTTTTTTGGTATAGGCTTGAAGTCTTTTTCAACTGATTTCTTGAAAAAGACTTTAGGGAACCTTGAAAAATGAGAATTTTCGTTCAAGATCAAGGCGCGTGAAAAATTTTACCACAGGCATATGGTTGATATTCCGAGGATAAAATTTTTAGAGCAACGATGAGATTGGGCTAAAAGGCCATTTTGCAAGGTTCCCTTTATATTGAGCCATTTTCCTTCAGTCTCTTAACCATGAGATCATAGCTGAGTAATGGCTCGTCTTTTCTTTTTTCAAATGAAATTATATCTTCTGCATCTTCAGATAGAGCCTCTCTTACCGCCTCATTTACCAGGTCTGTTATTGATCTTGAGGTTTCCACGGATTTTAACCGTAAGGCTTTATGGAGTTCAGGGTCGAAATATATCGTTGCTCTTTTTGCTTGTATGGCCATACTGTCATCTCCTTTTAACGAAATAATAACGCTATGACGCCATGGCGTCAATTTTCTTCTGGTAATGCGCCAATTGACATGCCAATTGAGTTACATGTGGCCTCACATGGCGGAAAAGCACTTAGATGTGGTATGTCGCGCCCGTACTGGCCGTTGGCAAAACTTTATTCATCATAGCGACTTTGCAGGCCGCGCTGGAAACAATCTCCGGCCCGGGGTGTACAAAGGTGGGAGGACCCGACTGGAAAAACTTTAATCATCACGAAGTGTTCAAAGATCAGATCATGCAGGCCCATGGTCGCAAACGAAGCTTCTGGTCAAAATATGAGGTGAAGAAATGAACGAACGCTTGTATCTGCTGAAAATAGAACTGCTTGATATCGAACCGGCGATCTGGCGGCGATTTGTGGTGCCCGCCAGCATTACACTGGACCGGTTGCACGATGTCATCCAGATTGTCATGGGCTGGACCGATAGCCATCTGCACGAATTTACCATCGGCAAGAAACGTTACACCGAATATCTTGAATCGAAGGAAGACGGGCTAATCTGCGGCAGATACCGTCTTGGCAGTCTGATCAAACAGAAAGGCCGTACCTTCCACTATCTGTATGATTTTGGTGACTGCTGGGAGCATGAAATCCTTCTCGAAGAAAGCCGCTATTTCAATCCTGACTTGATAGCGGCGCTCACCTGTCTTGAGGGCGAACGGGCCTGCCCGCCTGAAGATGTGGGTGGCGCACGTGGTTATTTTGAATTCTTAAGCGCTTTGACAGACCCCAGTCATGAAATGCATGTAAGATATATGGAATGGTCCGGTGGTGACTTTGACAGTGAGCGGTTTGACCCGCAATCGGTGAACTGGGAATTGATGAAATACCTCCGCTGGTCCCGAGACAGGTATCACAACTGGGGAGGCGTTGAATGAAGAAGGATAAAAACAAGCAACTTCAGAAGGCCGGAAAAAAAAGACATCTATTGTGCGCTCCTCAGCGGCTGAGTATCTAACATTTGTTGCAGTAAGCGGCCAAGGCGGTGTTGAGGCGGTTTACGCGGATGAAACATCTGCTTGCGGGGCATTTTCGAGCGGGCTCTCGACAAGTATCCATCATGGAATTATTTCATTTTGCATGTTAAGCTAAAATAAAAAAGCCGTTAATTGAAAAAGTGAAATAAGAGCATGAACCGGGAACTGCAAGGCCATTACGTAACCATTTCGACCGTTGGGGAAAAGGCGCAAGCCTTTGTTCCGGCACCATTGCCGCCTGCACCACCGGTTGAGTGGTCAGCTGAACTCCGGGAAAAATTTGATCAGGCCCTGCTGGCTCTCGGCCGTCTGGACAGCGTTTCGGTGTTGCTTCCGGATACCTCGCTCTTCCTTTACATGTATGTGCGTAAAGAGGCGGTTCTTTCCTCGATGATCGAGGGGACTCAATCATCTCTCTCCGATTTGTTGCTATTCGAGTTTGAACATCAGCCGGGGGTGCCGCTGGATGACGTTCAGGAAGTCAGCAATTATGTGGCGGCACTGAATCACGGGCTGAACCGACTGAAGGAGAACTTCCCGCTCTCGCTCCGATTGCTCAAAGAGATTCACAGTGTTCTGCTATCAAAGGGGCGCGGCACGCAATGTGATCCGGGCGAATTTCGCCGAAGCCAAAACTGGATTGGTGGCAGTCGTCCCGGCACGGCTGCTTTCGTCCCTCCGCCTCCGGAATATGTTCAGGAGTGCATGGGTAAACTGGAGTTGTTTTTACACGACCGACCGGAAAAGACCTCGGTCCTGATCAAAGCGGCCTTGGCCCATGTTCAGTTTGAAACGATCCACCCGTTTCTTGATGGAAACGGGCGTCTCGGTCGCCTGATCATTACCTTGCTGCTCTGTTCCGAGAAGGTGCTGAAGGAACCGATGCTCTACCTGAGTTTATATTTTAAGACTCATCGGCAGCGGTATTATGAGTTGCTGAATGAAGTACGCCTGACCGGTGACTGGGAAGCCTGGCTGGAGTTCTTTGCCGATGCGGTCATCCACACCGCAACGCAGGCGGTGGATACGGCTCAGCAACTCATGAGGTTATCAGCCGAAGATGGCCAACGGATCAACGGGCTCAAACGCATCTCGGGATCTGCACATCTGATTCATAGAGCGATGCTGGAACGGCCGATGGCCTCGCCAAAATGGATAGGGCAAAAGACCCAATTGTCACCGGCAACCGTCAACGCCTGCCTGCGTGAATTGGAGCAATTAGAAGTTGTCCAGGAGGTAACCGGGCAGAAGCGAAACCGCCTTTATTCCTATGTGGAGTACATCCGGATCATGAACGAAGGCATCGAGCTGCCACGCTGATTGGATGTGGGTGTAATGTGTTACAACGGGCATGGCGAAATGAGTCAGACTCACACTTGTTTCGGGAAACCTGTCATACCTTGCTTACCTTTCGCCTCAAAATTCTTTGCATTTTTCCTCTCACTTTCCGGTCCTCGTCCGGATTGTACCCTACTTTGCAGTGGCATTCCTGCGGAACTCGCCTGCGGATCGCGCACCGGTTGATCGCTGCGCTCCACGCCGTTCTCCTGCATTTTTTACTGCACACGCTGCTCAGTGACATCATAGGCAAACTGTTTGATACTCTTCATGGTTTAAGTCAAACTTGACGTTGATGTCCATAGCCGATCACTCCTCGTTGTGATTTTTTATGACTTCTCCGCTTACTTACCAGAGAGAGGGAGAAAATCTCGGGTGTCGTCTGATGTTTTTTGCTGACTTCCAGGGGGCTTATTTTCCGAGTGGCGGGTGTAGTGTCTGAAAATTCATGAATAGTCACCAATTTTCCTCTTTCCACATGCGTAATCACCCGCTATGTATAGGGCTGTAATTGTATGTTGGGTACATTGTGTTTGCTTGCTGCCGGTGAATTGGCGGCGCCCCAGGAATTGAAGAAAACCGCTATGACAAGGGCACCGGAACATTTTGCGGAGACGGTCAAAGAAGTCAATCGGCAACTGGGGCTCAGCCAGGAAGAGCTGGCCCACGAGCTGGACGTGAGTTTTTCCACGATCAACCGCTTGGAAAACAGCAGTACGGTTCCCTTCAAGCTTGCGCGAAGGCAATTCGAAGCTTTTTGTGAGTGGATGACGGAACAAGGCAAACTGGAGCTCGATAACAAGGATATCACCTGAGGAATGCGGTGTTAGAATGGCGGTTGAACCTTGAGGCTTTGGCCGGTCGTTTGAACGTCCGCTGCTAAAACTCGACATCGGAGAGCAGAGCCGATACAGACTCCAGTTCCGCTGGCTCACTAAAAAGGTTGAATAGACCATTAAACAGATGGATTGAGAATAGTAAAGATGGCAGTAATTTAGGACGGGATAGAAGCGTAATGACTATGTTCACTGAACCACGAAAGAGACTCATCGATTGGGTACGCCAGCAACTGGTTGGTCCAACCGAGTCGGTGCCCGATAGCCGGGTCATACGTGGTGTGCTACCCACAGAGCGTTTCCCCTGCGGTGCGCTTTACCCTACATCCAAATGGGGCGAAGGTATCGATCCTGCCAGTGAGGATGTCGATGAAGCAGAGGGTACTGCAGAAGTCGCTGGTGAAAGCTTAGCCGAACCTGCCATTGTACGACGTTACATTCCACCATCGTCTATTGGTTTTTCGTTCTTTATCAAGGGGGAGTATATCCGGTTCCAGGCGTTGTGCCGTGCCGCCGGATATGAACGCACAGAACGAGATGAGCGAGGACATTACAAAAACGATTGGACACGCAGAGAACTGGTTTCCGGGCTAGGAGGCGAGGAGGAGTTCGAGAACATCAGTTGTCCTGGAAAAGACCAACGCCAGAGCTTTTCCAAACTGGCAGATAAGGCACGCGTGGATGTTCAGTGGCGTCACTTCGTTGATGGCTGGATCGTCACAGTTTCTCTCTGCAACGCGCAGGAGCTTGCAGATAGCGCGATTGGCAGCGACTACGTTTACGAACGCGCGGAAAGGACCCTGTTTGAGGCCAGTCTACGCTGCGTGATCGATGCAGGCGATGTCGGTGTCTATCCCCGCGTTGACCGAAGCCTACTAGACCAGGAAGAACAGGAAATCGAACTCCAGTACGCACACCGGCACATCTACGCCCTCGGGCATGGCTGTGCCGCCAACTGGGAAGTGAAGGACGGGAAGGTCGCCGAACTGCGATCTGAAACGATGCCGGCGGTGGAAGTGCCCCAGATGACGGCAGATACAGGATCGGGGGGTGAGCCTGTACTGTCGATGGCGAGACTGGCTGACATCGACAGCGCTCACGCAATCCTCCTGCCCGATTTAGACGATTTCATAAGCGGATACGCGAGCTGGGTTGCCAGCCAACAGGGTAAAATCCCAGGTCTTCCAACGGACGACCGTGCAGCCGCAGACCGCATGGTCGAACGCATGAACACAGCCGTCTCGCGCATGCGTGTGGGACTGCGCCTGCTGGGCGACAATGCACAGGCAAGGCTGGCCTTTGCCTTAGCCAATCGCGCCATGTTGAATCAGATGCGCCAACACGATCATCTTCAGAGCAAGCCCCGCACCGACGATGCCTATCGTTGGCGTCCGTTCCAGCTGGCTTTCTTGTTGACCTCGCTGGAATCCACGGCGAATGAGGACAACGAATTTCGCGATACGGTTGACCTGATCTGGTTTCCGACGGGTGGCGGTAAGACCGAAGCTTATCTAGGCTTGATTGCATTTCAGATAGTGCTGAGACGACTTCGTCATTCTGATACCGGGGGCGGAACAGCTATCCTGATGCGCTATACCTTGCGCCTGTTGACCCGTGACCAGTTCATACGTGCTACCCGCCTGATCTGCGCGTTGGAGCTGGTACGGCGAGAACGTGATGATCTCGGTTCCGCGCCAATTACCATAGGCATGTGGGTGGGAGAGGCCACCAGTCCCAACACCTTCCAGAAAGCGGCTGAACTCGTAAAGAAGGCGATTGCCGCCAGGGAAAAGCCCGAACTGGTGCTCGACCACTGCCCCTGGTGCGGACAGGACTTTGAAGCCGACCGCAACTACGACAGCACCACGAAGCATTTTCATTTCCTTTGCCGTAACCCGGACTGCGACTTTGGTGTGTCCACGGATGGCGTACTGCCTTGTAATATCGTTGATGAAGCTTTGTATGCCGAACCACCGACCATGTTGGTCGCCACGGTGGATAAATTCGCGAGACTGGCCTGGGAAGAACGTGCCAATGCGTTCTTAGGAGGCACACAGCATCGACCGCCGGAACTCATCATCCAGGATGAACTGCACCTGATCGCCAGCGCGTTGGGATCGGTGGCTGGTCTGTATGAAGCTGCCATTGACACCGTGCTTCAATTGCGTGGCGTGTATCCAAAGTACATTGCATCGACCGCCACCATTCGCATGGCGGACCAACAGGTGAAAAGACTGTATGGACGCGAAGTCGCTGTGTTTCCACCACCGGGACTGAGCTGCGACGATGCCTATTTCGCTCGTACCGTCCCACTGGAGCAACGGCCAGGCCGAATCTACGTCGGCTATCTGGCGCCGATGCTGAACCGTCAGCAATGCCTGGCGCCGCTGGCGGCGGTATTGCTTATGGCCCCGTACGTGCTGTTTGAGGGTGATCAGCACGAGTTAGAACTGCTGGATGCTTGGTGGACGCAGGTGGTGTATCATGGCAGCCTTAAGGGGGTGGGGAACAGCCACACGGCTTTTAAGAGCGATGTGCGCGATTTCATGCGGTTGTTGTCTAACACGACGGACGCACTGGTTCTGGAGAACGAAAAGGCGAAGAAACAAGAACGCTCGACGCCGAGCATTGCCCAACTTACCAGCTTGCAGACTGCGGCGCAGAATGCAGACATTTTCACCCGGTTGAGCAAAACGCGCGAAGAGGATGGCTGCCTGGATGCCGTGCTGGCAACCAATATGATCTCGGTCGGGCTTGATGTGGCTCGGTTGGCACTGATGGTTATCAACGGTCAGCCGTTGACTACAGCGGAATATATTCAGGCAAGCAGCCGCGTGGGTCGGAGCGAGGCGCCCGGAGTGGTGTTCGCGAACTATTACCGTGAACAGGCACGCAGCCTGTCACATTACGAGAGTTTCCGTCCTTACCATGAAGCTTTCTACCGTTTCGTCGAACCTACCAGTGTCACGCCTTATACCTACCAGGCCCGCCTGCGCGCCCTGCCGGCAGCGCTGGTCATCGTGATGCGACACGGTGGGTTTGGATTGTTGAATAACAGTGCAGCTGCCAATTTTGACTCGAACGATTCGCATGTTGCCATAGCCGTTGAACAATTCAAACAACGTTGCGTACTGTCAGCACCCGTTCAGGTTGATGAGGTGACCGGTCATATCGACGCTCTAATTGCTGATTGGCAGACTGAAGTCGAACGTTGCCGGTTAGCTCGAAGACAATTGGAGTATCAAGTCCCCGAAAAGGACAATGGGCGTGACCGCCTGTTGTACAACCATGATGATCGTATTCGCGGCCTGTGGCCGACTTTGCAAGCTCTACGCAATGTCGAAAACACCGCCCTGCTTAAGGCACTATAACCTATGGCCAATGAATTGATACCCATACGCCTGTCACACCTGCTCGGCCATAGCGGCGTCGGAGCCATCGTGCGAGGGGCAAATGGGCTGGTGGTCGTTCAGGACACCCGGCAATGGACGGATCAAGATCGCCAGGGCCTCTCCGCCGGCAAGCTGATTCCGTATGTGGAGCGCGTGCGTGCCGCGTTGGGCATCAAGGAGCAACTGCGCGAGCCGCCTGTAGCGAAAGAGCTGGCGAATGGCCAGGTAGATGGCGCCTGCGTGCCGGCGACGCGGTTCCCATCCTGGATGCGCTGTCCGGCCTGTGGCGCCATGTATCGCTGGCCGTGGCGGAGCGATCAGCCCATTCACATTCCCCGCTGCAATCAACAGGATTGCAAAAATCACCCTAAGCTGGAGCAGGTTACCTGGGTGATCGCGCATCCTTCAGGGTACCTTGCCGATGTGCCGTGGCATTTTCTCTCGCACAAGGAAGCGCGTGAACTTACTCAGCGCAACTGCAAAGTACAAAATCAATTACGATTAATTGAGCGTGGCTACGAAGATCGCATATTACGGTGCGGTGCCTGCGGCGCTGGAACCAGGTTTCGTGGTGATGAACGAGTGGGCTTTGGCCAGGGCCGGATGCAGCCATGGACCAAAGACGATCTGGTACCGCTAATAGAGGTCGGGGAAAAAGATGACAAAGACCTGGCGCAGGTACTGGTGATCAATGATACGCGGGTTTACGTCCCAGTTGCTGAATCCGTTCTGGTGATTCCACCGGAATCTCGGGTACGCAAAGGAACCGTCGTGGATCGCTTGTACCGCAATTCCGGTGACCGTAGTCGCATAGACGGTGCACGAATGCCGTTGGCGAGGAAAGGCATAATACGAACGCTGGCGACGGAATATCGCTGTACCCCCAATGATATTGAAACCGCATTGGCTGATCTTGCCCGTGGCTATCCCTTGTATGGTGAGAACCTTACGCCAGGGCAATTGCGGGAAAGCGAGTATAAGGCTTTCCTGGAGGTGCTGCCGGACCAGCGCGAGGATGAGGACCTGGTGACCCGCAACAGAAGTGATGAGTGGCGTGAACTGGGAAGCGCAGTCGATTTAAATGCGGAGGAACAGAAAATTGTTCACGGCGTTCGTCACCTTGTGCGCGTGGATCGCCTCAAGGCGGTGAAGGTATTCAAGGGCTTTACCCGCCTGGGAGGAGAGGAAATAGTACCACCGGACATCGCAGGGGAATCGGATTGGTTGCCGGCTGTAGAGTTGTACGGAGAGGGCATTTTCCTCGCGCTTGATGAGGACAGGCTCAAGGTGTGGGAGCAAACACCGGCGGTTGTTTTGCGACTGAATCGACTACTTCCCCGATTCACCCAATCCGGTCGTGATGACCCCAATCCAGTTACAACGCGCTTCATGTTATTGCATACCTTGTCACACCTGCTGATGCGACAAATCGAGTCCGAGGGTGGCTATCCGGCGGCATCGTTAATCGAACGAGTCTACTGTGCCAATGCACCGGAGCCCATGGCCGGTATCCTTATCCATGTAGCTGTTCCCGACATCGCTGGTTCACTGGGTGGTCTGGCTGAACTGAGTGAACCCCGGCGCTTCCTCGGCATCCTGATTCGAGCTCTGGAACATTCACGCTGGTGTTCACTTGACCCGGTTTGCAGCGAGCATGAAGGTCAAGGGCCAGGCTTGCTGAATCGTGCTGCCTGCCATGCCTGTGCGCTTGTACCCGAGCCTGCCTGCGAATACGGCAACACTTTGCTGGACCGGGGGTTCGTCAAGGATGATGCCGCCAACGGGCTGCCTTCATTTTTTGGAGTAACTTGACGATGCCTATTGATCGCACACGCCGATTCACACTTCCGGGAATTCATGAACTGAACAAAGATCAGGATGAGGCGCTGGCCTTGCCATTGGAGGGGCAACACCTGATTATTGGTGGTCCCGGAACTGGTAAGTCAGTTGTGGCGTTGTTAAGGGCGCGACGCCTCTCGGAGAAGGATAAGACCTACCGAACTCTCGTTTACAATCACTTGCTGGATCATTCAAACCGTCATTTGTTTGGCAGTGAACAGGCATTTTCGGCGAAAACCTGGGACACCTGGTTTCGAGATATTTGCAAATATTTTTTTAAATCCGTTCCGACACGTGAACCGGATTATCCGGGAGGATATCGGCCAATAGATTGGGATGCCGTCGAACTCAAGGTTCAATCTCTGGACAATATTCCAGATCAAAGCGATAAGTTTATCGTTATCGATGAGGGGCAGGATATGCCGCCAGCCTTTTATCGAACTCTAGCCCATCTGGGCTTTGAGAATTTCTACGTGGCTGCCGACCAGAACCAGCAGATTCACCCCGACAAATGTAGCTCGCGCCAAGACATAGAAAACACGCTGGCAATTGAACCAGGCGACACGCTGGAACTGAAGACCAACTACCGGAACACGCGTCCTATTGCGCTGCTCGCCCAGCACTTTTATCCAGCTGATCCGGCCAGTCCAAAACCAGACCTGCCTGATCTCCAACCTGCTGCCGCGACGCCGGAGTTATGGACTTATGGTACGGCAAACACAACGCCATTGACCTCGATTGCAGACAATATCCTCCTGTTGAGCGACCGTAATCCACGCAAACTCATTGGAATCATTACTCCCGACAATAAAGTGCGGACGAAATTCAATGATGCCCTTCGTCGTGCCAGTCCCAAATTGGACAACGACAAACCTCCGATTCAGACCTTTGTTTCCGGCCAGCGGCAGTTACCGGATTTCGGTCAAGGCGGCATCATGATCATAAACGCCCAGTCCTGCAAAGGCCTGGAGTTTGATACTGTCATCTTGGCTGATATCGACCAACATCAACCCAAACGTGACTCTTTTACGCTCAAGGCAAGGTTTTATGTAATGGTGGCGCGTGCCCGGGAGCAGGTGATTTTGCTTCGCACCGGAAATATCTGCCGAATCGTGGAGAGTCTGCTTCCCACTGATTCGACTACTCTTCTTAGGAAAAAGCAATGAATACGACAAACTCAAAGAAAAGAATTCCCTCGCAGGTCTGGTATCTGATCACCAACCATCTGAACTTGCTGTATATGATGGCAGCTGGCCTGGTGATGGAGCCTTCCGGATTTCGTGGAAAGCACTATGTCGATTCGCTGGGCGTCATTCCCGGATGGATACCTTTGTTTCGTAATGCGATTCCGGCCAAGGCTCTGGACCAGGCCGTCAGTGAACGAAAGCACCTGCGCCCCTGCGTTGTATCATTTGACCTTTCGGGCGTTTCCGCCCAGGTACAAGTGGTATCCCGAGAAGGTAAGATTCGATATGCCAACTTTCCTAACTTACGTCTTGGGAAGAAAGGGATAGGCATTCTTGTCCGAGCACCTTTGCCACTAACGTTGTTCTCCCACATTTATTTTCATTCGGATGAAGACCAGCAGATATTCGAGACAGCAGCCAAGGATGTTTCCAATGTGGACTTGAAGCCATATCGCTTGAAAGTTGAAGAATCCTTGTTTCGCAATAATATCGATGTCGCCTGGCCATCGAATCTACCGCGTCGGAACACCCATCAAAAGAAATCCGACAGTCAGCAAGGGATGTTGCCAGGAATGGAGAAGGATAGCCCGCAAGTTTCAGGTCCTCCAACAGATCATCATCGTATCTCTGAGCAGGCTTTGGGTGGACTGCTTGCCATGCTCTATCATTGTTCAAACCGTAGTGAGTTTGGAGTAAAGGTGTTTCAACTGATAACAACGACATCGCAAGCGGCGGATGCGGTCTCAATTCAAGACCCAGTATTGGCTGAGCTACCAAATTGGTTGAAAAATGGTGGTGTTTCGGCGCATTCAAATACGCCAACCAGACTGTTTTGGGGGTGTGTGAATGCACTTGCGCAGGAAGAAAACAGTCTAGCACAACCAGTGGATATAGTTCTGGCGTACCTTGACGCGCAGCTCGCGCAATTGACAGATGAGGCAAACAAGTTCCGTCTGGAACGATTGATCGCGGACATGCGAGGTATCCTGGGCCTCGGTAGAGGAACGATTACGGATCTTTTCGAGCACAACAAAGGTTCTCTGTCAAGGCCCTTGCTTTTGTTCTGCTTGCGCGAACATTGCAAAGACCTGTTGGAATTCTCACATCCTCTTTTGAGCGACGCTGAATATCTCCTATCCGGCATACTTTTTGGAGTCAGAGATGGTTGGCTGAGGCTGCCTTGCGAGATGCGCAACCAGGCGTTGTCCGCTTATATCATGTCTCGTATGACGGATGTCGCACATCAAAAACAAGGGGACGTTTTTTCGGGTCCCCAAATGCGAAGCCCGCAACCGCTACGCGCCTTATTCCCTGCTGGGGGAGAGAAATGGCATCAGATTCAAACGAACGCTGCTATCGAAATTGCCAAAGTCAGCAAGTGGCAGGACTGCATTGAGACGATCATTGCCTCTGCTGACGGTTCTCCTCTATCCGAGCCGAAGCGGGAGAGCGGAAAACTCATCTTTTCTGGGGAAACGACTTCAACGATAAAAATCAAGCATGAGGTTTTCCTGAAACATCTTGGAGAGTGGCCTCCAATTGACATGGAGTTGGAGGCTAAGGTGAGGAATGATTTGAATTTCATAAAAAAAGAGGGAATGGGACAAACATGAGGATGATTCCTGGCGAGCCGCTGCACACCGTTAGCCGTGCAGAAATGCGTGTATTTGACCAATTACGCGCGGCATTTTCCAAGCCGGACCAGAATGGTTGGTTCGCCTTGCATTCACTCAACCTCCCACGTCATGAGTACAAGCGGTTTGGAGAAATCGACTTTGTCGTATGCGGGCCGGATGGACTTTTTGTGTTGGAGATCAAGGGCGGCAGGGTATCCTGCCATGATGGCATCTGGGAAACTACGAACCGGTATGGTGAAACTGAGCGATTGCGGGAGTCGCCATTCAAGCAAGCGGAGGGGGCGCTGCATGGTTTGCGGAGAAAGCTTCCCTCTTCTCTCTACAATGTAATTGTAGTCGGTTACGGTGTTGTCACGCCGGATGTCAATCTACTTCCCGATAGTGCGGAGTGGGATCGCGCTGTCCTCGCTGACGGTCGGGACTTCAGACAGTTCGAGAAGTGGTTGGAGCGATTTATTAAGCACTGGCGTGTGAAGGACCCTCGGAAGAGTGTCGTTACCCCTTCGCAATTGAAGGTATTACAGCAACACTTGCGACCTGATTTCGAGGCTGTTGTGCCATTGCATGTTTCTGCCCATGAGATTGAATTGCGCATTGCTCGTCTGACAGAGGATCAGTTGAGATTGATCGATGTTGTCGAAGCCAATCCGCGGGTAATATGTTCTGGAGGTGCAGGGACAGGGAAAACAATGCTGGCGCTTGAATTAGCAAAGCGATGGTGTGCATCAGGAATGAAAACAGCGCTGGCCTGTCATTCACCTTGGCTAAAGCGTTTTATAGAACGGAACGCCGTGCCAGGGCTGATCGTCAGCCTGGCTGAGTCTCTTCATGTCGCTGCTAAACGCGCAGGTATTGAAAGATTCGATGCATTGATCGTCGATGAAGGTCAGGACATATTGAACATGGATGCGCTGGCCCATCTGGATAGCTGTTTACAAGGTGGCATAAGCGAAGGCCGTTGGTGCTTTTTTCACGATACCAACAATCAATCCGGCCTGTGCGGTTCCTATGTTCCCGATGCCTATGAGTATCTGGAAAGCATCTGCCCGGTACGAATACCGCTAAAGACCAATTGCCGGAACTCACTGCAGATCCTGCAACGGATACAAGGTGATCTGGACGCTGATGTGGGTAATTCAGGAGTTGGAGATGGCCCGGCGGTACGTGAAGTTTGTGTCGCGGACATAGACAGTGCTATCCAAGCCCTGGAGAAAGAGCTACACGACCTCGTGGATGTCGAGGGGTTCAGCCATGGAGACATTGTCGTACTTTCGCCTTTGCCATTTGTACAGTCCTGGGCGTCTTCTCTTTCCGAGAATTTGCGAGATTCAATCTCCGTTCTGGACGATGCTTCACCCCGTAACATGAATCGTCATACCATTGGCTTTGCACGGATTAGGGATTTCAAAGGACTTGAGAGTGAGGTCGTTGTTCTTGTTGATCTGCCAAAACCTGGACATAACGAGCCCCTGCGTTCGCTTCACTATGTTGGGATGAGCAGAGCACGTGCGCTGTTGAGCATGGTCTGTTGCTGATACCGGCTGGCAGCCATAATCGGCAAGCGCGAACACTCTGCTACCGCGCGGTGCACCAATGGTGGAAGACAGTACCACTTCTTCTTTGCTTTGCTCGCTTCGGGCGACGGCAAGCATCATCTCGGCAAGCTCATCTTTTGGCGCGGCGATATCGAGGCCGTTGAGCAACAGGAACACCAACGCCAGTACCAACCCGTTTATAACCATCCAGGAAAGGGTGTTTCTTGACCAGGTGAAATAGATAGGCGGCGGCCATGTCATGGGTGTCGGTATGCAGAAACTTTCCCTAAAAGGTAGTCATCGGCATGTCGAGCGCTGATGTGAGCAGCTCAATGTCGCTGATGCCGGGGACGCGCCGTATCGTAAAATATGATCCCGATGGATTTCAAGAACTTCTGTGAGGGTAAGAAACCTCACCACTCATTCCGCCAGTTTTTTCAGGGCCATGGGGTAGCGGTTATTCACTGCAGAGAGGGCGTTGCTGAACGTTTCGGGCTGGCCTGTATCCTTGATGGGAGATAGGATGAGTACCTGCCCGTTGGTGCTTCCCTCAAAGGGTGTTCCGGCGTTTGCGCCAAGAAGTTCCAGGATGGGCTTTTCGATTATCAGAGCGAGGCTGTTGCTGTGTTTGGTAAGCGTTTTTATCATCGCAGTCTCTGGGATGCTTGTTGGTATAATGTCATTACGATATTGTAACAGGAGTTTAAGAGATAAACGGCAATTTTTAGAATAAGTTGTGTAATATCATCACCTTAAGCACGTCAACGCTGTAAGCCCCTCCTTTTTTCACCCAATCTTTCCTCACAAATGATATAAAATCAGTAACATGCTTAATTTTTCTCTTGACATGTAAGACCCTATTGTATAGGCATAGGCATGGCACATTTCCACATAAAGAAGAAAAAAGGAAGACCCTATCTCTACGTGCGAGAAATAGCCCGTGTCGGCGGCAAACCGAAGGTGATCTCCCAAGTCTATCTCGGCTCCCCGGAAAAGGTCGCAGCGCTTGCCGCAGGACACACTCAAGAACTTTCAGAGCTGAAAGTCGAGGAGTTTGGCGCGTTGTGGCTTGCTTTGGAGGTTGACCGGGATATTGATCTAAGCACCATCGTCAACTCCCATGTGCCGAGAGGGGAACGGGAGAAAGGACCACCGGTGGGGGATTATTTCCTCTACTGTGTCTTGAATCGAATGGTGGAGGCAGTCAGCAAGAACAAACTGGCAGATTGGTACCGGCAGACAGCGATCCAGCAGCTTCGGCCGGTTGAACTTGATGAACTCACCAGTCAACGGTATTGGGAAAAGTGGGACCGCGTCAGTGAGGACGACCTAAAAAAAATCTCGCACAGCTTTTTTGCGCGTGTCTGGGAAAAAGAGCGCCCTGCCTCCGACTGCCTCCTCTTTGACACGACAAACTATTACACCTTCATGTCAAGTCATACCGACTCGGAGCTTTCTCGGCGGGGCAAGAATAAAGCCGGACGACATCATCTTCGCCAGATTGGGCTTGGGCTTCTGGTGGCCAAAGATTCACGACTGCCGCTGCACTGGTCCGCTTATCCGGGAAACCTCCATGACAGCAAATTGTTCGAGGCAGTCATGGACGAGATGTTCGGGATTGTCTGCGGTCTTGACAACACCAAGGAGCGCCTCACCGTTGTTATCGACAAGGGAATGAACTCGGAGGGCAATTTTTCTTGGATTGACGAGCACTCCAGGGTTCACTTCGTCACCACCTATTCGACCTATTTTGCTCAGGATCTCGCAGCCACGCCGCTGGATCGTTTCGAGATTGTCGATCTGGCCAAGAATGAGCGGTTGATTGAGGATGACCGAAGGGAGGACTGCCTCAAAGCCTTTCGTTCCAGAGGGGAGTATTGGGGAAAGGAGCGCACGGTTGTCGTAACGTATAATCCCCGAACAGCCCGCAAGAAGGCATATACCTTTGAGAACAAACTCGAGACGATCCGCCGGCAACTCCTTGAGATGCGGGCTAAGGTGCGAGAGGGGGTGCCTCATTGGCGTAACGCCGAGAAAATAGAAGGGCGGTATCTCAGGCTTTGTAAAAGACTGCACATCTCATCTGATTATTTTGAGTTGCGTTTCGAGACCTCGGGCACGAGCCTTTCCATGAGTTTCAGAAAGGACCCCGACAAATTGAAACAGAGACGAGCGATGTGTGGGAAGAACATCATTATCACCGACAATACGGACTGGACAACGGCGGAAATCGTGCAAGCCAGTCTGGATCGATGGCAGGTTGAGGAAACCTTCCGCTTGAGCAATGATGATGATTTGGTGGGTGCTCGTCCGTTTCGGCACTGGACCGACAGCAAGATCCGACTGCATCTGTTTACCTGCGTCGTTGCCCTGACCTATGTGCGCATCCTTGAGAATCGACTCGCACGTAACGGAGTACAACGTACGGCACATGATGTTATGACTGACATGCGGCGGCTGCATTCAGTGTTATCGGTGAAGAAGGGAGCGAGAAAGCCTGAACGTCGACTGGAAACGCCTAGTAAGACCCAAGCCGAAGTCCTACACGCCTTCGGATATCAAATCGACAGCAGTGGGGTCTTACGCCCTTTGCTTGCATAAACCTATGCTGGGCAAGGCTTTGGGGCACATTTGCTGGATTAACTCTTAAACTCCTGTGTAACATCCATTTTATTTCGTCAATCCCGACGTGTGGTCAATATCCGCCTTACACGACGAACTGATATTGTGGGAGTTCGGCGCTCTGATAGATATGAACGTGGCGATTGATGGAGATTCAGCCTCTCGGTGAAGAAGCTCCGTTTGTCAAAAGACTGGATTGTACCGTGCTGTACCAAGCTGTGGGAAGAATTGTCCGACGATGTTTTTTACCTGAATGGCCCTACCGCCGAAAATCGATCTCGATCGGTGCGGCGCCAAGATGCAGCTCGCTGTTGCGGGGCCGGCCGTGGGCGATGATCCGGCCTCGCCTGAACACCTGGAGCCTGGCGGCACGCAGGCGAATTGCCTGCATGGCGTCGGAGGCCTGCAGGATGACGCAGTCGGCCGGGTTGCCTTTCCTGATCCCGTAATCCTGCTGGTTCAGCACCGCCGCCCCCCGGCTGGTCACCATGGCCAGCAGTTCCTCGGCCTGAGCGGCGCCCATCATCTGCAGGCAGTGCGCCCCCATGTGGGCGACTTCGAGCATGTCATGGGTGCCCATGGGGTACCAGGGATCCATCACGCAATCATGACCGAATGCCACATTAATCCCGGCCGCCAGCAGCTCCGGCACGCGGGTGAGGCCACGGCGCTTGGGATAAGTGTCGTGGCGGCCCTGGATATGGATATTGATGAGCGGGTTGCACACCGCCTGGATTCCCGACTCCGCCATCAGCGGCAGCAGTTTTGAGACATAATAGTTGTCCATGGAGTGCATACTGGTCAGATGCGAGGCGGTGACCCGGCCGCCAAGACCCAGCCGGGAGGTCTCCGCGGTGAGATGCTCGATGTGCCGGGAGAGGGGATCATCGCTTTCATCGCAGTGCATATCCACCAGCAGTCCACGTTTTTCGGCCAGTTCGCAGAGCCAGGTGATGGATTCACCGCCCTGGGCCATGGTGCGCTCATAATGGGGGATACCCCCGATCACCTCCACCCCCAGGTCAAGCGCCCTGGTGAGCAGGGCGCGTCCGTCCGGGCAGCGAAGCAGACCATCTTGGGGAAAGGCGACCAACTGCAGGTCGATCCACCGGCTCATCTCTTTTTTGACCTCGAGCAGCACTTCAACCGCCAGCAGCGACGGGTCGGTCACGTCCACATGACTGCGAATGATCAGGGTGCCCTGGGCGATTGACCAGTGCAGCAGGGCCATGGCCCGCTCCTTGATGGCGGCGGCATTCAGGGATGGTTTGAGCGCCGCCCAGATCTGGATGCCCTCCAGCAGGGTGCCGCTCTGGTTGAGGGTCGGTTGGCCCAGGGAAAGGGCGGCATCGAGGTGAAAATGAGCATCTACGAAAGGCGGAACCACTAAACACCCGTCGGCATTGGTCTCCTCGACGGCATCTGCCTCGATGCGGGGGCTGATTTCCACAAAGCGGTCGTCAGCAATGCCGATGTCATGTACCTGGTCGGCGCCGATCAGCGATGCGCGGCGGATTATGTGATCAAGCATAAGAGCAACCTCAATGATATTAACTCAGAGCCGGGAAGCGATACGGCGCGGCCAGACCCGGACGGACCCGGCCATTAGCGTTCTCCTTTACGGAAGGGAACCAGCAGCGCTTTGGGGTATGCCGAGCGGCGCGACATGACGATTAGCGCAACAATGGAGAAGATATACGGCATCATCAGGTAAAACTGGTAGGGAAGCGCCACCGCGGTCTGCTGTTGCACCCGCATCTGCAGGGCATCGAAGGCGGCGAAAATGAGGGTGCCGACCAAGGCCTTGCCGGGATTCCAGGAGGCAAACACCACCAGGGCAATGCAGATCCAGCCGCGGCCGTTGACCATACCGATATAAAACGCATCAAAGGCGGACAGGGTGAGAAAGGCGCCGCCCACCGCCATGAACGCGCTGCCGATAACCACCGCCGTGGTTCTGATGGCAAACACCGAAAGCCCCTGGGATTCCACCGCGCTGGGGTTCTCGCCGGTCATGCAGAGGGCGAGGCCGGCCGGGGTTTTCTTGAGCACATAGGCGACCGCCACCACCGCGACCAGGGCGAGCATGGTCATTGGCGATTGTCTGAACAAAATTTCCCCCACCACCGGGATATCGCTGAGAACCGGAATCTTAACGGGAGCGAAGGGAATGATTTTCGGCGGGGTGGTGATATTGGGCAACAGCATCCTGAAGACAAACGAGGAAAGCGCCGCGCCAAGCATGGTGATGCCGAGCCCGGTGACGTGCTGGGAAAGCCCGAGATGCACGGTGAATATGGCATGCAGCAGCCCGAAACAGGCCCCGACAAAGGCGGCGAAGAGCACCCCGGTCCAGAGGTCGCCGCCGAAGTAGACCCAGGTCCAGCCGGCCATGCAGCCGGCCGCCATGATTCCCTCGATGCCCAGGTTCAACACCCCGGCCCGTTCACAGATAAGCTCGCCCAGGGTGCCGAACAAAAGCGGCGTTGCCATCCGCACGGTGGCCGCCCAGAAGCCGGTTTCAAAGAGGATAAGGAGAAGATCCATGATTTATCGGAACCTGATCCGGTAACGGGTCAGCATCATTCCCGCCAGCACCGCCAGCAGACTGATGGCAGTGGCGATATCGGCGATATAATTTGAGATATTGAGGGCGCGGCTCATGGAGTCGGCGCCGATCGAGAGGGCCGCGATGAACAGGGCGGAGAGCAGAACCCCGAGTGGATGGAGACCGGCCAGCATCGCCACCACGATTCCCGAATAGCCGAAACCGGGCGACAGATCAAGGGTAAGATACCCCTTGACGCCCAAGAGTTCGGACACCCCGGCGCAGCCGGCGATGCCGCCGGAAAGCAGGGCGGTTCTGATAACCACCCTGTCTATCGGGATGCCGGCAAAGGTGGCGCCGGCTTGATTGTTGCCCACCGCCCGGATCTCATATCCCCAGGTGGTGTATTTCATCACCACCCAGAACAGCACCGCCGCGAAAACGGCGATGAGCAGACCACCATGCAGCCGGGTTTTGGCCACCAGGGGAGGGAGCAGGGCCGCATCCACTACCGGTTCGGCCTGGGGCCAGCCCATTGCCATGGGGTCTTTCCAGGGGCCGAACACCAGCCAGTTGACAAAGAGCAATACGACGAAATTGAGCAGCAGGGTGGTGACCACCTCGTCCACCGCCAGCCTGGTCTTGAGCAGGGTCGGTCCCAACAGCCATAACCCGCCGGCGATGGCACCGGCTGCGAAAAGAAGGGGAATCAGCAGCGGCGGCGGCAGATCGATAGCCCCGGTGCCCAGCCAGGTGGCGGCACAGGCGCCCAGATAGAACTGCCCCTCGGCACCGATATTCCAAAGCTTGGCGCGAAACGCCACGGCGGCGGCAAGGCCGGTGAAGATGAGCGGGATTGTTCTGGTTAATGTTTCGGAAAGGGCAAAGACCGAACCCAGCGAACCCTTTACCAGCAGGGTAAGGGCCAGAAACGGCGACGCCCCGGCCCAGAGGATCAATACCGAACAACTCATCAGGGCGAGGGCGGCGGCGCCCACCGGCACCAGAATAGTCATCGCCATGCTGGTGTGGGCACGAGGTTCCAGTCGCATAATCAGTCCCGCGCGCTGATCATTGCCTGGGAAATATCACGCTGCCCGCTCATGGCCAGACCGATTTCGGCGGCGTTGGTTCGGGCCGGATCGATGGGTGGTGAAAGGGTACCCTGGTACATAACCTGGATGGTATCGGCAATGGCGAATAATTCGTCGAGATCCTCGGAAATCAATAAGACGCCGGCACCTTCACGAGATGCTTCGATGAGTCGCTGATGGACAAATGCGGTTGCCCCGACATCGAGCCCCCAGGTCGGCTGATTGGCGACGATGAGGATGGGCCGCTCGGCCAATACCCGGGCCAGGATGAGCTTTTGCATGTTGCCGCCGGACATCGTGCGCACCGGTGCATCGGCGCCGGCGCAGCGGATATCGAAACGACCCAGCAGTTCAGCGGTGCGTTGACGCAGAGGGACGGCGGCAAGAAAACCGAGCCGGTTGAATCCCCGTTTCCAATATGATTCCAGGGCGAGATTTTCGAGCACCGTCATGTCGCCGATAAGCCCGGTGGCCGTTCTGTCTTCTGGAATCCTGCCCACCCCACGGCGTACCATCTGGCGGGGGCTGGGCTTTTCGATGGGGGCGCCGGCCAGCATGAAGGTACCGGAAAAATCGGCAATCATACCCGAGACCAGATCAGCGAGCTGGCTCTGGCCGTTTCCCGACACCCCGGCGATACCGACGATTTCACCAGCATTGACGGTAAGATCAAGATGGTCGAGCAACTGGTATCCGTGGTCGTTCTCGGCGCTGAGGCCGCCCAGCTCAAGCAGTGGATCGCCCGGGGTGGCGGCAATACGCCGCACCTCGGGCAGTTCCCCGCCAACCATGCGGCGGGCCAGTTGCTCGCTGCTGGTGGTAGCGGTGCGGCACGCGAACACCACCTTGCCATGGCGCAGAACAAGGCAGCGGTCGCTGGCGGCCATCACTTCGCGCAGTTTATGGGTGATGAAGATAATCGCCAGTCCCTGGTCTACCAGCAGGCGCAGGGTGGCGAAGAGGTGATCGCTTTCCTGCGGGGTGAGAACGGCGGTAGGCTCGTCGAGAATGAGGATCCGGGTGTGGCGGTACAGGGCCTTGAGGATTTCCACCCGCTGCCGCTGGCCGACCGAGAGATGCTTGACCAGCGAGTAGGGGCTGACATCCATCTCATAGCGTTCGGCCAAGGCCCTGATCTTGGCCACCGCCGCGGCGGTGTTCCGACGAAACCGGGTAAGTGGTTCGACACCCACCATGATATTGTCGACAACCGACATATTGTCAGCCAGGGTGAAGTGCTGGTGAACCATGCCCAGCCCGGCGCCCAGCGCCGCTTTTGGCGAGCCCGGCGGCAGCGGCGCGCCATCGATTTCGATACTTCCTTCATCGGCCGTGTAATGGCCGAAGAGGATGTTCATCAAGGTGGTTTTGCCCGCCCCGTTTTCGCCGAGCAGGGCCAGCATCTCACCGCGCTGAAGATCAAGGTCGATGTCGTCGTTAGCCACCAGGGCGCCGAAGCGTTTGGTGATCCCGCGTAAGCTCAGTAGCGGTGTTGCTTCGCCCATATCGGAATAGTGCGGCGAATTAACGATACAATCGTATCAGAAGGTCGATTTCGGTTCCTCGTCGTTGATTTCCACCACGAATTCACCGGCCATAATGGCCGCCGCGATCTGCTCCACCTGCTCCTTGGCGGCGGCGGGGATGCGCTCTTCAAATTCGTAGTAGGGCGACAGCGACGCGCCTCCCTTGGCCATCATCGTCCATTCCTTGTAGTCCTCGGCCGTGAACTCACCGGCCTTGACCAGGGCGACGGCGTGGGAGATGGCCGGCTCCATGTGCCAGAGGGCGGAGGCCACCACCACATCGGTGCCGTTTTCTTCCTTATTCATGTCGTTGACGTTGCCAAAGGCGATGATCCCCTTTTCCCGGGCGGCATCGACAACCCCGGCCCGTTCGGCATAGAGCACGTCGACCCCGGCCTCAACCTGGGCATAGGCAAATTCCTTGGCCTTGGGCGGATCGTACCAGGAGCCGATAAAGGAGACCTTGAAGGCAACATCGGGATTCACCGAGCTGGCGCCGGCCATGAAGGCGTTGAACAGGCGGTTCACCTCACCAATGGGATAGCCGCCCACCATGCCGATCTTGTTGGTTGTGGTCATCGTGCCGGCGATAATCCCCATCAGATAGCACGGTTCGTGGATGTAGTTGTCAAACACAGACATATTGGTGCCGTGCGGCCCAAAGGAGTCACCCATCAAAAAGGCGACCTCGGGATAGTCATCGGCCACCTTGCGAGCCTCGCGGGAAATCCCGAACGCTTCGCCGACAATCAAATCCACCCCCGATTCGGCATATTCGCGCAGCACCCGAATATAATCGGTGTTTGCCACTTTTTCCGAATAGACATAGTCGATTTCACCCTGGCCGGCCAGGCTGTCCAGCGCCCGGTGCAGGGCGGCATCCCATTTCTGCTGGATCGGCTGGGTATAGATCCCGGCTACGGTAATCTTTTCGGCCATGGCGGAAAGAGGCATCAGGGCCAGAAGAAAAGCGGCGGTAACGCACCATGCGGCTGTTTTCATGTTTGTTCTCCGTTAGTGGTTTGGTTTGTATAAAAAGCTCGGCTAAACAACGCTTACAGCTGCTGGGCGGAAGTGAGCATACAATGGAGCAGAACATTGGCGCCCTTTTCACAATCTTCCCAGCTGCTTTCCTCCACCTCGACATGACTGCGGCCTCCCTTGGAGGGGATGAAAATCATTGCGGCGGGGGCGATCTGGTTAATGTAGCTGCAATCATGGCCCGCCCCGCTGACCATGTAGAGTGAGGAGTGTCCCAATTCGGCGGCGGTGTCGAGGACGTTTTGCACGAGCTCCTCGGCAAAAGGCGCCCGCACCACCCGCCAAGTTATCTCCATCTCGATGGGGGTGCCGTGCCGGTCGGCAATAGCCTCGAACTCCCGCCTCATCACCTCCCAGGCGCCGATGGCGTGATCGTCCTCCCACGAACGGATGTCGACGGTGAAGTGTACTCCGTCCGGGATGATGTTGCGCGAGTTCGGGTAGTTGTGGATCTCTCCCACCGTCGCCACCATATCACCTTTGAGATGGGCCACCTTGTTGACCGTCTGGATCATCTCGGCGGCGGCGAGCAGGCAGTCGTTACGCCCGGCCATGGGGGTGGGTCCCACCTGATTGGCGGTGCCGGTAAGCCGAATGTCATACCAGTGCAGGCAGAGCACCCCCTTGGGGGCGCCGATGGTTCTGCCCTCGGCCTCCAGCATCGGTCCCTGTTCAATATGCAGTTCATAGTTGGCGTGAATGGGAAAGGCGCGGGCGGGGGTCTCGCCTTTATAGCCGATCCGCGCCAGTTCGTCGCCCTGCTTCAGGCCGTTGATATCGGTGCGGCTGTAGGCCCAGTCACGTTCGAGCTTGCCCACCCAGACCCCGGAGGAGACCATGGCCGGGGCAAAACGCGACCCCTCTTCATTGGTCCAGTCGACAATGACGAGGTCACGCTCCGTTTCGATCTTGTGATCGTGCAGGGTGCGCATCACCTCCAGTGCTCCCATGACGCCCAGAACCCCGTCAAAGCGCCCGCCCTTGGGCTGGGAATCGAGATGAGATCCGCTCATCACCGCCGGTAGCTCCCGGTTTTTGCCGGGGCGCCTGCCGAAGATATTGCCCATTTCATCGATGCTTACCTCACAATCGATCTCCTTGAGCCAGCGGACGAACAGATCCCGCGCCTGCTTGTCTTCATCGGACAGGGCCAGCCGCTGCACCCCGCCGCCGGGCGTGGCGCCGATGGCGGCCATGGTTTCCAGCGAGCGGCGTAGTCGTGCTCCGTCTACCCGCAGATCCTTTATGCTCATGGTCAGGCCTCTATTTTTTGATACCGTCGGTGACAACGTAGCCGCCCCGGGCAACGATGTCCTGCCAGCTCTCGACGGTATCGGTTTCCGAGATGTCGGTCATGGTGATGCAGTGCACCGGGCATACCAGGGAGCAGAGATTGCATCCGGTGCAGCGTTGAGCGAGGATGGATGGGATGGGCTTGCCGCTTTCGGTGGTTCGGGAGGAATGGACGATTGCCTGATAGGCGCCGTCGTTACATGCGGTATAGCAGGAGTTGCAGCCGATACAGGCGGCCTCATCGATGGTGGCGACCACTTTATAGTTCATGTCGAGCTCGCCCCATTCCTTATAGTTGGCCAGTGCCTTGCCACGCAGCGCCGCCGGTGATGCCATCGATTTTTCCTGGAGATAGGCGCTGAGTCCCTCACTCATCTGCTTAACGATACCGAAACCGTGCTGCATCACCGCCGCACACACCTGCACCGAGGTACAGCCCAGCGCGATAAACTCGGCACAGTCCCGCCACCCGCCGATACCGCCGATACCTGATATGGGCAGGGAAAACCAGGGTTGTCGGGCGAGCGAGGCGACCATATGCAGGGCGATGGGCTTGATCGCCGCCCCGCAGTAACCGCCGTTGGTTGAACCGTTACGCAGTTTGGGGAATGGGATGAAATCGTCAAGATCGACCCCGACAATCGATTTGATGGTGTTGATCAGCGCGGCGCCGTCCGCCCCACCGGTGACGGCGGCCCGCCCCTGGTCGCAAATGTCGGCAACATTGGGGGTGAATTTGACGATTGTCGGCAGCGCCGTGCACTCCTTGACCCAGCGTGTTATTTTAGTGGCAACGGCCGGTTCCTGGCCCACCGCCGAGCCGAGTCCGCGCTCGCACATGCCGTGGGGACAGCTGAAATTGAGTTCGAGGCCGTCAACCCCGGTATCCTCTACCCGGCGAATGAGCTCTTGCCACTCATCCTTGTCGCCGGCCATGACCGAGGCGATCAGGGCGTGGTCGGGATAGCGACGCTTGACCTCGGCCATTTCCCGGAGGTTGACGCTGAGGCCGCGATCGGAGATCAACTCGATATTGTTGAACCCCAGGATTCTGCCCCGTTCCCCCCGGAAAGCCCCGTAACGGCTGTTGAGATTGACCACCGGATTGCCCAGGGTCTTCCACACCGCGCCGCCCCAGCCCGCCTCGAAGGCACGCGAGACCTGGTCACCGCTGTTGGTGGGTGGTCCGGAGGCAAGCCAAAAGGGGTTAGGGCTCTTGATGCCACAAAAATCGATACTCAGATCCACCATAGGCTACTCCATATCAGGCGTCATGCCGAGGCTCAAGGCGTCGGCCGGCGCGGGATAAAGTTACCGGCGCCCGGTTCCACCATAAGCGTGCCCTCCTCATACTGGAGGCGGCCGGCGGCGATGACAAATGCGGGCCCGCCGATCGTCTTGAAGCCTTCAAAAATCGAGGTGTCCACCCGATGATGGTGGGTGGCGGCGGAAATGACGCCTTCGCCCTCGGGTTGCCAGACCACCAGGTCGGCGTCGCTGCCCGGGGCGATGATTCCTTTTTGCGGGTACATGCCGAAAATCTGGGCCGGTCTGGTGGCGCAGGTGGCGACCATCTGTTCGATGCTGATCCTGCCGGTTTGTACCCCGTAGGTGTACATCAGCTTGAGGCGATCCTCAAGGCCGGCAGCGCCGTTGGGGATCTTGCGAAAGTCATCCCGGCCGAGTTCTTTTTGCCCTTTGAGGTTGAATGGGCAGTGATCGGTTCCGATTACCTCGATCTGACCGGCGCGGATCGCTCCCCAGAGGGCATCGGCGTGTCCTTTCGGGCGAATGGGTGGGCTCATGACATAGGCGGCGCCGCGAAAATTAGGCTGTTCGTAGACCGAGTCGTCCAGGAGCAGGTATTGCGGACAGGTTTCCCCATACAGGGGGGTGCCCCCGGAGCGTCCGTCCACCAGTACTTTGGTGGACTCGGCGCAGCTCATATGGACGAAATAGGCGGGAACGCCGACGGCTTTGGCCATGGCGGCCAGACGGAAGGCGGATTCACCTTCGGCATATGACGGACGCGACAGGGCGTGATACTTTGGTTCGGTTTTGCCCTGGTTAAATAACCGCTCCTGGAGCAGGGCGACAATCTCTCCGTTCTCGCAGTGAGCCATAATCAAGGCGCCCAGTTCGCGGGCGTGGATGAGCATGGCAAAGAGTTCGTCATCGTTTACCATGATCGCCCCTTTATAGGCGAGAAAGGCCTTGAAGGAAGAGATCCCCTCGTCGTGGACGCAGGTCGTCATCTCCCGGGCAACCTGGTCACTGTACCAGGTTACCGCCATGTGAAAGCCGTAATCGGCCACCGCGCCCTTGGCCTTTTCCTTCCATAGTGCCAGGGCCTCGAGCAGTGACTGCTGTTTGGCGGGAACCACATAGTCGATGATCGTGGTCGTTCCACCCGCCATGGCAGCCGCCGTGCCGGAGGTGAAATCGTCGGCCGAGACCTCGCCCATGAAAGGCATTTCCAGGTGGGTGTGGACGTCGACGCCGCCGGGCAGCACATAGCATCCTGATGCATCGATTACCCGATCGGCGGAGAGCTCAAGGGCGGCCCCCACCGCGACAATTGTTGTTCCCTCGATGTACACGTCGAGTTCTCTGCTATCCAGAGGACTGACTACCGTACCGTTTTTTACGAGAATGGATCCCATATATATTCATGCTCCTTGCAACTAGATGGTGACTCTTTCGGCTTCGTCTCATTTATAGCATAATGCCGCGGCCTATTTTTTCATGGATCGGACGCCAAGTATATTGAAAGCAAAATAAATGCTACTTTTTAAAAATTATGGTGTGATACCGTAACTGTTCGGGATAATTTACAGTTTCTGTCACGTGGTGTCTGCACGAAGAGCAGGTGACGAAATGGCGGGTAGGTAAGTTTCATTAATGTAATAAATGGGGCTGACAACTTACACTTATGTGACGAGAGGGTATGCCTAAGCTATACCTTCACTGTCCGCTGGGGTTCGACAGGCCAAATGGTGATGACTTTCCAAAACGTCAGGATACGGAGACCATCAGATAGATTGTTGAGATTGTCCTGTTTCTCTGCTACCGTGGGGAGTGTCTCATTTTGCTACAGGTGCGGTTTTCTGATTCATAGCCGGCGGGGGGGCAATGCAAGAGGAAATGATAATCGGCGGTATACCCACCGCGGAGAGGATGAAGCGGGAGATTGAGAAATCTCACCGGCGTTCGAAATCGTACGGCATCTCGCCTGAAGAGCGAAACATCAGCCAGAAGAAACTCTCGCCGTTGGAGCTTGCCGGCCGTCGCAATCATTCCGGCCATCTTCTGGAGGTGGTTATCGCCCATATCGAGGAGTGTTACGAACTGCTCTCGCCGGACGATTTCATGGTTGCCTTTGCCGATGCGGACGGCTTTATCCTCCATCTGGCCGGATCCGATGAGATTAAACGCAAATTCGCCCAGCGCAACTGCGCACCGGGGTATCGGTGGACCGAGCGTGATGTGGGCACCACCGCACTCAGCCTGTGCCGCCTACTCACCTGCCCGATTCAGCTTAACGACAAGGACCATTTTTGCCGCCGGGCACACGGCTTTACCAGTTCCGCCGCGCCCATTTTCGGGCGTCACGAGAGCTTTGCCGGGGTCCTGGTGGTTTCCGGGGCGAGCAGTAAGACACACCCGCATACCCTGATCATGGTGACCATGGCGGCCCGATCCATTGAAAAGCATATGCGGCTGCTGCGGCGTAACAGCGAAATGTCGCTCTATATCGGTTTTCTCGACCGGGTGCTCGAAACGGCGGGTACCGGCCTGATGACCATGGACAACGATATGCGCATCTGGAAGATCAACCGTCAAGGCAAGGAAATTCTCAAAGCCGGAGAGGTGGATGGCCAGCCCCTTTCAGTGGTGCGGGGACTGGAGCTGGATCTTGACGATATCGCGCGCAATCCCGAAAAATGGAAAGACAAAGAGGCATCCTTGCCCGGCGATGTGCACTTCTACTATACCGTTCAGCCGGTGCTCTCCGAACATCAGGAAAAGCTTGGCGCGGTCATGGTATTTGAGGAGTTCAGCACGGTGCGCAAACGTGCCGCGAGAATCTCCGGGGCCGAGCCGTTTTTCATGTTCGACCATCTGATCGGCTCCTCTCCGCTATTCGCCGAGGCGGTGAAACTCGCCCGAAAAGCGGCAAAGACCGCCTCCACCGTGCTCCTTCTGGGAGAGACCGGAACCGGCAAGGAGCTCTTTGCCCAGGCGATTCATAACGGCAGCCCGCGCCGCCTGCAGCCGTTTGTGCCGATCAACTGCGGGGCGATTCCCGGCGAACTTCTGGAAAGCGAGTTGTTCGGCTATGTGGACGGCGCCTTTACCGATGCCCATCGCGGCGGCCGGCCCGGTAAATTCGAGTTGGCCAACGAGGGAACCATCCTGCTGGACGAGATCGGCGATATGCCCCCCGCCATGCAGGTCAAGCTCCTGCGGGTATTGCAGACCGGCGAGATCCAGCGCATCGGGGCCCGCCAAACGATGCTCACCGACACCAGAATCATCGCCGCCACCCATGTCGATCTCAACGAGATGATCGAGCTCAACAGATTCCGCAAAGATCTCTTCTATCGATTGAACATCGTCCAGATCATCCTGCCGCCGCTCAGACAGCGTGGTGCCGGGGATATCGAGGCCCTGGCCCTGCATTTCGTCGCGCGCTACGGCGAGCACACCGTGCTCAGCACAGAGGCCCTCCGGGCCCTCATCACCTATGACTGGCCGGGAAATGTCCGCGAACTGGAGAATGCCATCCAGCGGGCCATGCACCTGAGCGGGGGACGCACCATCAGAGCCGAGCATCTCGGCCTTCAGCGCCGCCCCGCCACCCGCGCTGCCGGGGCGCCGGGTACGCTGAAGGAAATGGAGCGCCGGGTGATCAACGATACCCTCGCCCAGCGTGCCGGCAATATGGCCCGGACGGCCAAATCGCTGGGGATCTCCCGGGCAACCCTGTACCGCAAGGTCGAGGAGTACAGAAAAATGGATAAAACGGGGGAACAGTGATCGGTGTATCGATCGCATAATTGTTCAGGTGCTACACATTATCGACTCCTTCCAATCGGGCAGTACATTTCCTTCACCCTGACGTGTCTGCCTTTTGTATCCGACCCTCCGGGAAAGTATCTTGAAACATGCATAAAACTGCGGAGCAACCAACAGCGAGTGCAACCTATGAACAACCATACTGAAATCAGTCATAAACTTGGTCTGCGCCATCTTCGGCTGGAGGATTATGTTGCGGTGCGTGAGATGAGCCACAAGGTTTATAAAGGACTTACGGAGCCATGGTCGAAAGAGGAATACGGCAACCTGATCAATCGGTTTGGGGAAGGCCAGGTCTGTATCGAAGACAATGGGCGCCCGGTCGCCGTCGCTCTGTCGGTAATTGTCGATTTTACTTTGCTGGGCAGGAATCACACGTATACCAAGGTGATCGGGGGAGGTTCCTTCAAGAACCACGACCCTGAGGGAGATTACCTCTACGGGGTCGACGTCATGGTCGATCCGGATTACCGGGGCATGCGTCTGGGCAGACGATTGTACGATGCGCGCAAAGACCTCGCGGTAAATCTCAATCTCAAGGGGATTTTGCTTGGTGGAAGAATCCCGGGATACAGAAATTATGCGGAACAGATGTCTGCCCAGCAATACATTGAAAAAGTAAAGAACCTTGAGATTGTTGACAATGTTCTGACCTTCCAGCTGTCCAATGATTTCCACGTCAGAAACCTGTTGCCCAGCTACTGGGCTGAAGACCATCAATCTCGCGGCTATGCCGTCTTGCTGGAGTGGGTCAACATCTATCATGAAGAGAAGACAAGACTCATCGGGGGCACCAAGTCTATTGTCCGCCTGGGGGTGGTGCAGTGGCAAATGCGACGCTTTGCCTCCTTTGACGAATTCCTGCAGCAGGCAGAATTTTTCATCGACACCGTTTCAGATTATCAGGCCGATTTGGTCCTTTTCCCGGAGCTGTTCAATGCCCCGATGATCCATATGTACGAAGGGCGCAGTCCTGCTGATGCAATGCGAATGCTGGCGGAATACTCCGAAAGAATTCGCCAGGCGATGACGGAAATGGCCCTCTCATACAACATTAACATCGTCACAGGAAGTGTTCCCCTGCTTACCGATGACGGCAGGCTGAGCAATGTGGCGTATGTATGTCGGCGCGATGGCACCTGGGACAGTCAGGAGAAAATACATGTAACTCCGGATGAGGAAAACCATTGGGGGTTTGCAGGGGGAAACGAACTCAAGGTTTTTGATACTGACGTCGGGAAAATTGGCGTGTTGATTTGCTATGACGTGGAGTTTCCTGAACTTGCAAGAATTCAGACGGAAAAAGGTATGAAGCTGCTGCTTGTCCCGTTCTGGACGGACACCCAGAACGGGTACCTGAGGGTAAGGCGCTGTGCGCAGGCCAGAGCGATAGAGAATGAATGTTATGTGGCTATATCCGGAAGCGTCGGCAATATACCCAAGGTGGAAACCATGGGAATTCAGTACTCGCAGTCAGCCGTCTTCACCCCGTCGGATTTCTCTTTTCCCCATGACGCGGTGGCATCCCAGGCGACTCCCGGGGTTGAAACGACCCTGATTACCGATCTCGACCTCGACCTGCTGAAGGAATTGCGGAAAAAAGGAAGTGTCAGAAATATGGAGAGCAGGAGACTAGATCTCTACCGTCTCAGGTGGGTCAAACAGCAATGAGCGAAAGTGGAAAAGGATGATTCATCTCAGATCCCTTGATGGCCCATCGATACGGGAAACGGCCCTGGAAAACAGAAATGCGGAGAGGGGGAACTCACCATGGGCAAGGAAATCGGAAGATTAGACGCAAAGTGTATCCGCTGATCCCCGGCTTCGGTTCCGCCGCGGCTCAACAATCCACCAGCTTGCCGCAACCAGCAGGCCAAACCCCGTGTATAGAATCACAAACACCCAGTCCGGTGCATCAAAATACAGCAGGCGGTGCACCCAGTGCTGGATGAAGGAACCCTCGTAGAAGGCGCCGCCGCCACGCTCGCGCAGGTGCATTTCCCAGCGCGTGAGCGGACAGATTGCACCACACCAGGCCTGAATCACCACAAAGGTAATGGCCGCGAGATGGGCCACCCGAAACCGGAAGGTGCGCACCCAGCGCCAGTTCAGGATCGCACCCGTATAGATGGCCACCAGTCCACCCACAACGAAGAGCACGAACAGAAAATGAACCACGAGGATCAGATCTGCCAGATGCAGATAGTGGAAATCAGGCTGCACGCGGTACCACCGTCACACACATTTTTTCTGCTGCCACGCGCTGCCGCTGTGATGGTCACCGGATCTGGCGACACGGGTTTTCGAACACATCCTCGCTGCCCGAAAGACCTGGTTTAACGGCCGCGGTGGCGAAGATGGAATGTGTATGGGAGCGGAGCCTTGAGCAAAACAAGTTTACTCCACGCCCTTTTGTTACCTGCCGGAATCGATGAATTCGACCACTTCATCAAAAGAGGGGCCGATATCTTCGCGCAGTTTGGGCCAGACTTCGGCTCGTACCTTTTCGCTCATGGTTTCATGCTCAGTCTCGCTTAATTCATATACCGCCACCCCAAGCTCTTTGAGCGCGGCGCGGTTGATTATTTCATCCTGCTCGGCAACTTCAAAACGCTTGGCCTCCATGTCCCGGACGCTGCTGGTGATGACCTGCTGCTGTTGTGGTGTCAGGCTATTCCACAATTCAAGGTTCATGTAGACAAACCAGTGCTCGAAATGATCCTTGACCGCGACATAGTATCTCACCAGATCACTGAGCCCCTTGTAGCCTTCCGCTCCGCCGCCGATCAGCCCGTCGACCATGCCGGTCCTCAGCCCCATCTTGGCATACATCCAGGTGATGGGATAGGGAGTATAGCCCAGCGCCCTGGCCGTTAATTCAAAGCTTCTGATGGGCGGCACCCGGATAATCATATCCTTGAAAACGTCCGGATCCCCCGGCGCTTCAGGTGCTTCGGTCAAGGCGATACCGCCGAAATAGACGGGCCAGCCGCCGAGAATCTTGATGTTGAGCGGTTCAAGGAAATCCTGCAGATTTTCTACCAGCGGGCTCGACGATGCATAGAGTCGCCGCGCCTCGTCCCAGGTGTCCACCAGAAAGGGCACGAAGGCGAGCATCAGCTTTTTATTGACGGTGGTGCCGAAGGGGCCGACATACATCTCCACCTCGCCAAACGAAACCCGCTCCTGGACAACCGAATAGTCGCCCAGCTTGTTGGCCGGATAGATGGTGAAATCGATAAGCCCGTCGGTGGCGGCGCTGATCGTATCGGTCAGCTCCTTCACGTCGGTGTCCACCGCCGAGCCGGCCGGCCGCACATGCCCGATCTTCCAGTTTTGCGCGGCCTGGCTCAGCTGAGCGGTGCCGTTCATGGTCAGCAGGCAACAGCCGATGAGTACCAGGATTTTGTGCATAGCGATCACCTGTGGTGCGGGGATATCAGCTCCCCGGCGGCTCACAAGCCGCCGGGGAGAATAATTTGGTGCGGTCGTTCGGGTTATTCTACAATAGAGTCGAGCACTCCCTGGCCCCACTCCTGGCCCACGTCGTTGAGCACCTCGGGCCAGACTGTTTTATGAATTTTAGCGGCAATGGCTGCTATCTCGTCGTCGTTGATCTCCACGATGGTGGCGCCATAGTCGGCCAGCCGCTGCTCGTTTGCGGCCTGGTCGGCCTCGGCGGATTCCCAGCGGCGCTGCTCGAATTGATCGGCAACATCCAGAAGGGTCTGCTTCTGAGCGTCATCCATTTTGTCGAAATACGGCTTGTTGATAATCAGGTACCAGACCTCAAAATGGGTGTTCTGGGGAATGTAGTATTTGGTGACGTCACGAAACGAGGCGTAGTATCCTTCCGCGCCGGAACCGATAACCCCGTCCACCACGCCGGTCTGCACGGCGGTAAAGGCGTCTGAGAATGGAATCGGGGTGCCCAGGTAGCCGGTGTTGTCGGCCAGCAGCTGAAAGGTCTTCATCGGCGGGACGCGCAGCTTGATACCCTTGGCGGCATCCGGGTCACCGGGTGAAACCGGCTCACGATTCAGCGCAACTCCGCCGAAGTATACCGGCCACGCGGCCAGCAGCTGGATGTCCTGTTCGGCGTAGAGATCGGCGACAACTTGGCGTAGCGGGGCGCCGGGGGAGTAATTCTTCTTGGCCTGCTCCCAGCTTTTTACCATGTAGGGGAAGTAGACCACCTGAAATCTTTTATCGGCCGCCGAGGCGGGTGGCTGACACGCCATGTCGACGGCGCCGAGACCGACCCGCTCCTGGACGACGGTGTAGTCACCCAGGGCGCTGGCCGGATAAATTTTCGTTTTGACCTTACCGCCCGAGGCCTCTTCCAGGGTTTCGGAGAACCAGCGGAGATCCTTGTCGATTGCCGTGTCCTGCGGGCGGACGTGGGAAATCTTCAAGGTTTTGGCATGTCCGACGCCGGTTATGCCGAGCGCGAAAATTACCGCTGCGAGAATACCTAGTCTGCGTGTTGTCTTCATGTCATGACTCCTTTTTGGTGGTGGGAGGATTAGTATCCAAACAATCCGGGGAAAAATAACGACAGGCTGGGCCACAGCGACGTTAAAAATACCACCGGTACGTACCCGCAGATAATCAGGATCATCGCGGGTTTGATCACTTGCGAAAACTCCACCTTACCGATCCTCATACCAAGGTAGAGAATGCTGGCGTACGGCGGGGTGACGCCGCCCATGGCGGTGTTGACCCCCATAATGGCGGCGAACTGCACGGGGCTGATGCCGATTGCCTCCATCAGTGGAAGCAACAGGGGGGCAATCAAAATGATTGCGGTAACGTCGTTGACGATCATGCCAACGAAAAAAAGCAGAAAGTTGATCAATATCAGAAGCAGCACTTTGTTCTGAGTGATGGTGAAGACCCCTTCCACCAGTGCCTGCGGAACATCTTCCATGACAAATATCTGGCTCAGCATGAGGCTGAAGACGATCATGACCATGATCGCTCCCACCGCGGTGGCGGAGTTTTTGGCAGCGGTCAGAAATGTCTGAAGGGTGAGTCCCTTATAGATGAGAAAGCCCACCGGGATGGAATAAATAACGGCCACCGCGGCGGCTTCGGTGGGCGTCATGATGCCGCCGTAGATGCCACCTAAAATGATGAGTGGCATGACCAATGCCGGAATTGCCCGGGAGGTGCAGGCGACCCCATCCTTCACCGTTTCGGGAAGTGTTTTAGGAGGATCCAGCACCAGGGGAAATTTCCGCGCCATCACCAGATTGACCACTGAGAACAGGAAGGTGATCAGCAGCCCCGGCCCCAGGGTGGCCAGAAAACAGGCCAGAATCGAGGTATCGGTGACCCAGCCGTAGATGATCATGGTGACGCTTGGCGGGATGAGCAGCCCCAGGATCGATGAATTGGCCACCAGTGCGGTGGCATACCCTCGCGGGTAGCCTTTTTCCGCCATTTCGGGGATCAGCAATGGCCCGGTGGCGGCCACGCCGGTCAACCCGCTGCCTGAGATGGCGCCGATAATCGCGCAGCTCACCGCCGCCACAACACCCAGCCCGCCACGCACCCGGCCCACGAAAATGTTGACGAATCTGAGCAGGCTGGCGGCAATGCCGCTTTCACTCATGATGGTGCCGGCAAAGACAAAGAGTGGAATACAGAGCAGCACCGGGTTGGCCAACTGGGTGTAGCCCCACACCATGGTGCCCTGCATGGTGGCGCCGCCGAACAGACACATGGTCATCAGGGCGCCGCCGAAACAGTAGGGCAGCGGTACGCCGAAACTGAGCAGGGTAATGAGAACCGCCAGAGCAATGAGAGAGATGGTTACGATTTCCATGGTTACGCTCCTTTCTCGGAACTCGGCGCCAGAAAAAGCCGGCGACTGTTTTTCACCAGGTACCAGGCCGCGTAAAAGGTCATCAGCACGAGGCCGATAAACAGCGCGCATTCGGCGTAAAAGGTGGGGATATAGAGGGTCGGGCTCTCCTTCCAGACCCGTAGGGCGTAGCGAAAATAATCATATGCCCAGTAGGTAAGCCAGCCGGCAACGATCACCGAGAGCAGATCGGCAATCACCCGGACGATCAGTTTCGCCTTGTCGGTTTTCAGAAAAACGTCCAGCACGTTGGCCTTGATCTGGGTGTCTTCGCGCGACGCGTTCACGCTGCCCAGAAAGTAGAGCCACAGGGTGGGGTAGACGAGCAATTCCTCCAGCCCCATAACGGGGAGCTCAAGAATATAGCGCATGACCACCTGGTAAAACTCCATGGCCGCAACAGTGCTGATCAGAATGGTGAGGGTGTATCTGAAGAATCGTTCCATATCGTGCCTCGTAAAGTGCCGGGTGATCGGGGGGCGCCTTCGTCTGGGTAACCTGTCAGCGCTCGCCCGTTTCGATGAAAGTCATCAGATCATCCCGAGACATACCCTCTACGCCAAGATTTTTCAACGTTCTCCCCGTGGTGAAAAAATCTTCATCCACGAGATACCCGCCAAGTTTGGCGATTACCTCCATGCGCGGAGTCGGTACCCCGCACAGTTTCCCCAGCTCGATCATTGGTACCAGCCCGGTGGGAATATCCTCCATGATGTAGCGGGTTTTGAGCTCTTTCTGGCCGGCGATCCCGTCATAGGCCGGGTTGGCGCGCACCGTCTCACTCAGGGTCGGCTTATCGATTCCGTAGGCAACCTTGTACCAGGTGAGAATCGGCAGCAGATCGACGCCAAATGCGTCGGCCAGGGCCATGCGCTCGGCGTCGAGTTTTTCCACGAAGGCCCCGATGCTGGGGGTGATGCCGTCGTAGTAGTATGACCACTGGTGGACGGATTCGATCATCGATGTGTTGAGCAGTGACGGGGCCGGATGAACAACCGCGTTGGCGTTGCCCAGACTGGGCTGCATGACATTGACACCGGCCACCACCTGGGTGAACGCCTCTTTGAACAGGGTGGCGACGGTGGCGGTGTCGCGGGCCGGCAGGGCCGCCACCACCAGATCGTTTTTGATGCCGATGATCCGGGCATGGCCCGGTTGTGGGCTTCGACAGGCGTAGATCAGGGTGTTGGTTTCGGCGATGGTGAGCTTTGCCGTGCAGCCATTGTCCGAAAGTGCCTGTTTGAATTCAAGCGAACCGCAGGTGGCACCGGGATGGAGGATGACAATCTGGCCGTCCGCCAGAGCCGGTGCACAGGTCCCCGCAATGGTCCGATGGGCGGTGGCCGGCGCCACCACCATGACGATATCGGCCCCATCCACCGCCTTGTTGATATCGGTAGTGGCCAGTTCCAGTGTGCCGAACCCCTCTACGGCGCCCTCAACATGAATACCGCCCTGCTCAGAGATGACGTCGATGGTCTGCTGGAAAATATCATAGATCGTCACCGGAAATCCCATGATCGCCAGATGTCCGGCCAGAGACTGGCCGCCGTTGCCACCACCGATTATTGCCCACTTCGTCGTTTTTGCCATGACTCCCCCTCCAGGTAAATGGTTAAAACAATAAATTTGCAATAATTGTGCTTGTCCGAAAAGCGTTCTGGATATCTATATATATCAATATGATACAGAAATATCTGGGACACCGGTTAATCATCGGTAAACTCAAAGTGTTTCAATACGAGACATAACAACGCGGCGATAGCCGGAAGATACGGCGTATAGCCTCGCCACGCTCAAGGTGTCCCATGATGAGACATGACTCATTTTGAGACATCTCTTCTTTCTCAACCGATTGATCGTTGAGCCGCTCAAGCTCATATCCCAGGCCCGCGCCACCAGTTTGATGACCAACTTCAGCAGGGGCGACCGGGTAGGGTCTCAGGCCGCCGACGGCAGGATGATTGAAGGAAGAGTCCTGCGTCTCAACAACAAGACGATCAGTATCATCACCGACGATGATCACCGCTGGAATATGGCGCCCGCCCTGCTGCGCCTCATCAAACCAGCCTCAGACATTACCTGGCCATAAGCGGCCACCCGCAACCCGCCTGCTGCTAAAGTGCGAATCGTGTCGGCACCTGCGCTTTGCGGTTTTGTGCGGTTGTTCATTTTGACTCGGGCCTTGTTGAATCGATTCGGAGATTCGGAGCAAAAGGCAATGAGTGGAAGGATACTAAAAGGTACCTTAAAAAAACCTTTTTCCGCCAAATTATATTTTGCTCAAGAAAATTCATCCTCAGGCGCAATTCCCTGTGGTATAATTCCTGTTAGCATCGTAAAAACTTCGCTCTACGTTGTCGTGGGATCGTTTTGACTTCTCGGCGTACATCATAGAACTGCTGGGTCAAAACGACCACTACTCCTAGTATAGCTGTGTTTTAACCTAGCCATTTTAGACTGCTCGGCTGATTTTTTAAAGGCCCATAATTTCAGATGGCGTCGTAAAGACCCCAATTACGGTCATTGTGGAGTTGAATCGAAATCCATAATTAAATGAAATTACTGGATTCCCGCTTTCGCGGGAATGACGATAGCAAGCAATGTTGCGGTTTTTACGAGCCCATAATTTCTATTGAGCTTACATTTTGGACAAAAATTATCACATATCAAGACTCCCTTTTGGGTTCCGCTCCCTCGCTAATGATAGGAGAGGGCACTCTCAGATTTTTTACCGGCAATTCAACAAATGAAAACGAAAAATATGCCGCGTCAGACCACCTCATTTTCTGTAGCTGCATGGTGGATTTGTGCCGGCTTGATGCTGTTTGGTATGAGCGGCTGTGGGCCACGCCATCCGGTGACACTGGCACAGAGCGGTACGGCTGCCCGCACCAACCCACCCGAAAGCACCGTCGATGTTTATTTCGATGACTCTCCCATACTTATTAGGGCGCAACTAAATGATGTCTCCACACCCTACACCTTTATGCTTGATACAGGTGGTTTTACCATAATACGGCCCGAAGTGGCGGCTGAATTGGGGTTGCCCAAAGGGGTGGCTATGTGGATTTACGGTGCGAGCGGAAGATATCAGGATGTGAATATGCTCACCCTTGACAGTGTGCGCATCGGTGACATGGAGGTGCGTGACTGCGGCGCCGGTGTCTCTGACTTTGCTGATAAAAGTTGGCCGCCGGAGCTTGCCGGCTACCTCGGGTCAAACGTTTTGCGTCATTTCAGGGTAAGTATCGATTATCGGGAAAATACGGTTACCCTTGCCGATTCGGTCATGGATGAACCGAACCCGCCTGGGGCCATCGAGATACCTTTTACCTTTGATTCAGAAATCTTGTTTTCCCCGGTGGTACAGTGCCGTATCGATGATCGGCTGGATGGTGAAGCGGTGATCGATACCGGATTTTTTGGGGTGGTAGCGGTACATGTTGATACGGTTGCCCAGACCGATGCATTTGCCGATGACGCAGTAATCGCCGCCAGGGGACAAGTATCGACGGGCGTGTTCGGAGTTATTGATGAGCCGAATTATGCCTTTCGCTTGCGCGAGTTTCGACTGGGAGACAAGCTTTTTCGGCACCTGCTCGGCAGGTCACACCAGTCAATTTCGTACGAGATGCTTGTGGGCAACGATTTTTTACAGGCATATGACGTCATCCTTGACTATCCGGCGAAGAAAATGATTCTGATACCAAATGGTGAGCCCATGGGCAATAACCCAATTACGCATGGGGTGGTATTGGTTCAGGATGAGGGAAAAACAATAGTAGCCGGGGTCTGGGAGGATTCTGCCGCGGCTCGTGCCGGGTTGGATATAGGCGATGAAATTCTTCGGGTAAACGGTCTCGACACAACGAAGCTTTCTGCCGGGAAAGTATGGTCGTTGTTGGAAGACAGTGGTGATGATGAGGTAAAGCTTGAATATGACCGGGCTGGTGTGCGGCGAACAATTTCTCTTGTTCGGGCACCGCTTGTTCCAATAGTAGACGATTAACTATTCTCAATGATAAGGGAGGATGATCATGAAACCTTATGTGCTGTTGTCACTTATTGCTCTCTGTCTGGTAATAGCCGGCTGTGCCCGGAAATTACCCGACAGACAGCCAGGATATGGCATGGTTGCGGTGCCGTTTAAGTTCAACAACACATCGGAGTTTCCCATCTTGTATACGTATGAGCTCAGAAGTAGTGAGGATGAAAGTTTTTCGATTGTGATTGAACCACAATTCTATAAGGATGATGTGGTCATCTCGGGGTTACTTGCTGAGGGAGAATATTTGGTTGATACAGTGGTCAGGCGGTCTGTTAAAAAAGTTGGCGTTTATGGTGGTGCAACAGAAGAGACAAGTACTATATCAGACCCGGATATTATCACCGTAAATGACGGTGAAATCGGTGTGTTACCTGTGCTGATGGCCGCTAAACAGAGCATCATGGGTGAATATATAAGAATCGATTTCGAGTATATCCCGTTCAACGACGAACTGGCGGAATTTTACCTCGGCAGAGCAAAGCAGAGAGAAAACAGTGACCAGTGGAAAGTCGGTATATTACAATTCAGAAAATTGTAATGATGTTGTTATGGCTCTGTGTATCAGGTGGTGTGGTGTCATATCTTATCCCTTGAAACGCAAAATTTAGAAGGCAGCACCATCGCGCGGCGTGCCGGGTGGCACGAGCCGGCCGCCTATTGGCCATTACCGTGATTTTTTTGTCTACTTTATATATGCCGTCGACGTGGTGGCGCCGCCGGTACCGGTCCAGTTGGTATGAAACCACCGGCCGCGGGGAGCATCGACACGTTCGTAGGTATGGGCGCCGAAATAGTCCCGCTGGGCCTGCAGCAGATTGGCCGGCAGACGGGCGGTGCGGAGGCCGTCGAAGTAGCTCACCGCGGCCGCGTGACAGGGCATGGGAATCCCCGCCGCTATCCCCATCGCCACCACCCGGCGCAGGCCCGACTGGTTTTGTTCCAGACTGTTTGTGAAATAGGGGGCAAGCAGCATGGTGGTGAGGTCCGGGGTTTCCTGGTAGGCCTTGCTGATGCGATCCAGAAATACCGAGCGAATGATGCAGCCGCCGCGCCAGATGCGGGCAATTTCGGCAGCCTCGAGCTTCCAGTCAAATTCCCGGGAGGCCTCCTGGATAAGACCGAACCCTTGCGCGTAAGAGATGATTTTGGCCGCATACAGCGCCTTGCCCAGATCCTCCAGTGTTTCCTGCCTCTCCCCGGTGAATGTATATGCCGGGCCGCTCAGCTCCCCGGCGGCGGCAACGCGCAGATCCTTGAACGCGGAGAGGCAGCGGGCAAACACCGATTCGCTGATAAGTGACAGGGGTACGCCAAGCTCAAGGGCGGCGTTTATCGTCCACTTGCCGGTTCCTTTCTGTCCGGCCGCGTCGAGGATCGAGTCAAGCAGGACGGCACCGTTTTCGTCCCGGTAGCCGGTAATGGCGGCGGTGATCTCGATAAGATAGCTCGACAACTCCCCGCCATTCCAGCGGCCAAACACCTCGTGTATTTCATCGGCCGACATGGCGAGCACCGCTTTCATGAAGTGGTAGGTTTCGCAGATCAACTGCATGTCGCCGTACTCAATCCCGTTGTGCACCATCTTGACGAAATGACCCGCCCCGCCCGGCCCAACCCACGTGGTACAGGCGGAGCCGTCTTCGACGCGGGCGGCGATGGCGGTAAAGATGGGAGCAAGGTGCGGCCAGGCACCGACGGAGCCGCCCGGCATGATGGATGGGCCGGTAAGCGCCCCCTCTTCGCCTCCGGATACCCCGGTGCCGACAAATAGGAACCCCTGTGATTCAAGAGCGGCCTGACGCCGCGCGGTATCGAGATAGTGGGAGTTGCCGCCGTCGATGACGATATCGCCGGGGGCAAGAAGCGGGTTCAGGGTGGCAATGAACGCATCCACCGGTGCGCCTGCTTTGAGCATCAGCATGATTTTTCTGGGTGATTGCAGCGCCTCGACAAACGCGCTGATCTCGGTATAGCCGGTAATCGACGTACCCTTTGCCCGGCTCGCCATGAACTGCTCGGTTCTAGCGGCGGTGCGGTTGTAGACGGCCACGGAAAACCCTTTCGAGGCCATGTTGAGCGCCAGGTTTTCACCCATGACGGCAAGACCCACTACACCGATTTCATGTTTCATAATGTTACTCGTGTGTTGATGGGGTGCAGGCACCCACCCCGTTTAAGTGGCTGACAATCGCCTCGGCGGTTGCCTCCGGCGTCCCGGCGATGGAAACGGTGATGCCGTCCGTCGGTTCCTCAAGAGTCGCCAGCTGGCTGGCCAGAAGACTGTTATTCATATACTGGTGGGAACGTGCTGCCACCCGCTCCTCAAGCAGGGCCATATCCCCCTTGAGATATACGGTGATAACCCGCTTCTGGTCGACGCCAAGCGTCTTCCGATAGCTCTTTTTGAGGGCTGAGCAGGCCAGGATTATGGATTTTTCCTCGTCAAGGGCTGTGTCGATTATAGCTTTCAGCCGTGTCAGCCAGGGGTATCGATCGCGGTCGTTCAGGGCTATACCCCGCGCCATTTTTTCGATGTTTTCCGGGGGGTGATAGTCATCGGAATCGATAAATTTGATCCTCATGCGCTGTGACAATATCTTGCCCACCGTCGTCTTGCCGCATCCCATCGGGCCCATCAGTACGATAACCACGGTGCCGCTCACCCGTGCTTACTTGAGATTGACCAGCCACAGGGCGATGCCCGGATTCAGCACCACCAGGGCCAGGGCAAGCAGCTGCATGAGAATGAAGGGCCAGACCGAGGCAAAAATCGTCATCAGGGTAATGTCCGGCGGTGCTACGCTTTTCAGGTAGAAGGCGGCCGGTCCGAACGGCGGGCTCAGAAACGACACCTGCATATTCATGCAGAACACCACCCCGAACCAGACCGGGTCGTAACCGAGCCCGGTGACGATCGGCACAAAAATCGGCATGGTCAGCAGGGCAATGCCGATCCAGTCCATGAACATCCCGAGAAAGATGAGGATGGCCATCATCAACAAGATGATGAGCAGCGGGGTAACATCGAGGCCGAGGATCATGCCCTGGACGAACCGGTTGCCGCCCATGAGGTTGTAGACGCCGATCAGAGCGCTGGCTGAAATGCCGATCCAGATAATCATGCCGCAGGTGCGCATGGTCTGGACAATGGCCTGCTGCAACACGGTTAATTTGAGTTCCCGGCGGATTAGTGCCAGACCGAGAACCGCGGCCACCCCAACGCTGGCCGCCTCGGTGACCGAGGCAATGCCGCCATAAATGGAGCCGAGCACAAAAAAGATAATCACCCCGGGGGCGGCGATATCCATGAAGATTTTTTTGATACCGCGATCCTCCATCTCGGGGTCGCGATTGTTGGGGGCCAGTTCCGGCTGCAGGTGGCAGCGGACAAGGATATAGATGAGGTAAAAGCTGGCCAGCATCAGGGCCGGGACCACCGCCCCGGTGAACAGATCACCAATGGAGACGTTGGCGGTCAGCCCATAGATAATGAGCACGATGGACGGCGGCACCATGGTGCCAAGGGAGCCGCCGGCACACACCGTACCGATCGCCAGGTTCTTGTTGTAGCCCAGGCGCAGCATCTGCGGCAGGGCCAGCATCCCCAGTAAAACCGTTTCACCACCGATGATGCCGCTCATGGCGGCGAGAAACACGGCGACCACCAGAGTCTGCACCGCCACCCCGCCCCGGATACGGCCGCCGAAAAACTGCATGGCGTTATAGAGGTCCTTGGCGATATTGGTTCTATCCAGCAGCGATGCCATGAGCACGAACATCGGCACCGCGATCAGGGTGTACTCACTGACGAAGGAGTAGATCCGGCTGGTAAGCAGCGGCAGCACATTGGGTCCGAACCAGCCGATGGCAAAAAACATGGCCACGAACCCGGTCAGGTAGGCAAGCGGTTTGCCGAGAATCAGCAGAACAATCATCATGCCGAACAGCAGCAAGGTTCCCCATTCGACGCCGAGGGCGGAAAGTTCAAACATCATCAACCTCCCTGCTGGTCATCGGCAATATCGTGCCGTTTGAGGTCTTTTAGAGCCCTTATCCTGGCTGCCAGCTGCTGCAGGGCCTGGAGGGTCATCAGGATAACCACCACGAACAGCACCGTTTTCACCACCGCCGGCGCCGGCGAGTTGAAGGCCGAGCCGGTTCGTTGCAGTCTGAACATGCCGGTGGGATCGAAGAGCGCTTTCTGGGTCATCACATACCCTGCCCAGGCAAGCCCGGCGCAAAAGAGCAGATTGAGCAGACCGACGATAACATCGACGATCCGCCTCGTTTTTCTGCCCATGGCGTCTCTGATCACGGTAACCCGGATGTGACGATCCTCGGCCATACAGTATGAGCCGCCCCAGAGCATGCCGATGCCCACCAGCATCAAAGTTGTCTCGTGTGCCCAGGAGGTGGGCCGGTTGAAGCCATAGCGCAGGACGACTTCGAAAACGGAGATCACCACCGCCGCAAAGTAGAGCCAGCCGATGACATTGCCCACCCGGACGATCCAGACGTCCAGAATTGACATGGGCTGGCCGTTGACGGTCCGGGGAACATTGTCTGCCGGTACGTTCATGGTGCCGCTCCTGTTAAAAGCGGTCCGGGAGGTATTGTCCCGGACCGCTTTATGAGAACTACATCAAACCCTGGGATTGCATGAAGGTGACCAGGGCGTCGGCGTATTCTTTAGCGATAGGTGACTGGGAGGTGACGCTTTCCCACTGCTCGCGGGCGATGTTACGGAACTTGGCACGCTCTTCCAGCGACCAGTCGGAAATCTGGATACCCTCGGCGCGGGCCTGAGCGGCTGCCTCAAGATCCAGCATTTCATACTGGAAGTACACCTCGGTGGCGAGCCGCCAGACCGCCGTTTCCATCATGGTCTGGATGGATTCGGGCAGCTCATTCCAGATATCTTTATTGATCGTCACCACCTGCAGCGGCATGGAATGAAAGCCGGGAAATACCGGATATTTGCCGATCTTGTGCATGCCCTGCTGCTGGTTCACCGAAAACAGGGTGTAGTCAGCCGCGTCGATAACCCCTTTTTCAAGAGAGGTGTACACCTCGGAGCCCGGCAGGTTGACCGGGGCGGCGCCGGCCGCCGCAAACACCTTTTGTACCATGCCCTCGGGAGCGCGCATTTTCAGCCCTTTCAGATCATCGACCCCGTTCAGTGGCTTGGCGGAGACAAAGGCCTCGACACCGGTAATAACCACGCCGATGAGATGGACATTGTACTTATCGTAGAGCTTCTGGAAAATCTCCTTGCCGCCGCCGTAGTTGAGAAACTTGAGTGCTTCCGAGGGGTGGCCGAAGGCACCGACGGTGTTGCCGATCAAACCAAATGCCGGATCGAGGCCGGCAAAATAGGAGGGATCGGTAAATTCGCCCTGGAGAATGCCGCTGGTCACCGCATCGAGGGTCTCGTTGTACTGCACCACCGAACCCACCGGGGCCACCGAGATTTTTACCCGACCCTCAGACATTTCATCGACCCATTTCCCATAATTCTCGGCCATCTGGTACATGAAGATTCCGGGTGAATCCGAAGACTGGAATGTCAACTCATAATCCTGTGCCAGAGCCGGGCTGCATGACAACGCCATGGCTAGTGCCACACTTCCGGTAATTTTTTTCAACATCTTTTGTTCCTCCTCCTTGTGTTGTTAAATGCCCGCCTCTTTTTTGGTGAGACGGACCTTTCTACCGTCCTGCCGCCCATGATCTCCGTAGTGCGGCAGATCAGGTAACGTGGTTCCCGAACCGCTGGATAATGTCCTGCCGGAACGGGATATTGAGATTTTGCAAATCGACGATGGTCTTGGCCAAAACCTGTTTTGCCCGGCGGCGCGCCAGATCCGGCCGGCGTGCCTTGATCGCCTCGTACAGCATGGTGTGGTTTTCAATAGTGGCGTGCACCGACTCCACATTTTCGTAGGTAAGGCGGATGATCAGCTCCACCGATACCATGCAGAGATCGCGTAGGCGGGCCAGAAAGATGTTGCCCGAGATATCGAGGATTCTGTTGTGAAAGTCGATATCGCCCTGGACGCTTTCTCTGGTGCGCTTGGTCTTTCCCGCCGACATGCGGGCCAGGGCCTCCTGCAGTGCCATGAACTGTTCCATGGTGCCGCGGATGGAGGCGAGTGCCGCCGCTTCCGGCTCGATAATGAGCCTAACTTCTAAAAGATGTTCAATGATAGAGCTAGCCATATCGGACTCGCGCAGCCAGTTGAGCACTTCCGGGTCCAGCAGCATCCACTGCGAGAGCGGCTGCACGGTGGAACCCTCACCCGGCTTGGATGCCACGATGCCCTTGGCGACAAGTACGCTGATCGCCTCCCGGGTGGCGGTGCGGCTGACCTGCAAGGTGTCGCATAACACCCCGGTGGGGGGCAGTTGCTCGCCGACCTTAAGTGACTGGGAGAGGATTTGATGGATCAGAAATTCGATAACTTGGCGGCGCACCCGGGGGTGTTTATGATGGGCCTGATTCGAGAAGGGGTAGGAACCGCTGTCGGCCATGATCGTCACCTCTGCCGCCTACCATTCGGCGATGGAGCCGTCCGCGTGGCGCCAGACCGGGTTGCGCCACCGGTGCCCGGTTGCGGCCCGTTCGGCAACAACCGCTTCGTTGATCTCTATGCCCAGCCCCGGCCCGGCCGGGATTTCCACAAATCCGTCTCGATAGATGAAGACTTCCGGATCAACCAGATAGTCCAGCAGATCACTACCCTGATTGTAATGGATACCCAGGCTCTGTTCCTGGATAAAGGCATTGTGGCTTACCGCGTCGACCTGCAGGCAGGCTGCCAGGGCAATCGGCCCCAGGGGACAGTGCGGCGCCAGCGCCACATCGTAGGCCTCGGCCATGGTCGCAATTTTACGACACTCCGTTATGCCGCCGGCATGGGAGAGATCGGGCTGAATAATATCCACCGCCCCCGATGCAAACACCTCTTTGAAGTCAAATCGGCTGAACAGCCGTTCACCGGCCGCGATGGGAATGTTGCAGTGGGCTCTGACGGCGGCCATTTCATCGAGGTGTTCACTTAATACCGGCTCCTCGATGAACATCAGGTTGAAGGGTTCGAGTTCTCTGGCGACGATTCTCGCCATGGGCTTGTGAATGCGGCCGTGAAAATCCACCCCGATATCGAAATAGGGGCCGCAGCTCTCGCGGATGGCCGCCACCCTGGCCACCAGTTCGTCAATTTTGCGGCTGGTGTCGATGCACTGCATCTCTTCGGTGCCGTTCATCTTGACGGCGGTGGCGCCGCCGTTTTTGGCCTGTCGGGCCGCTTCGCCAACCGCGACCGGGCGGTCGCCGCCGATCCACTGGTATACCCGGATCCGGTCGCGGCAGGCGCCGCCCATCAGCTCATGAATCGGTGCGTTGAATTTCTTTCCCTTGATATCCCAGAGGGCCTGATCGATACCGGCCATGGCGCTCATCAGGATCGGGCCGCCCCGGTAAAATGATCCCCGGTACAACTCCTGCCAGATATCCTCGATGCGGGCAGGATCACGGCCCACCAAACAATCCATCATTTCATCCACCGCCGTCTGGACCGTGTGGGCCCGGCCTTCGACGACCGGCTCACCCCACCCGTCAATACCCGCGTCGGTTTCAATTTTGAGAAAACACCAGCGCGGCGGAACAATCCAGGTGGTGTACGAGGTGATTTTCATGGGGACGGTATATTATCACACATTGTTAATAATACTTTATGGGGCGCCAAATAATCTTTAATCGTGGCAACCTACGCCTGTCAATGAAAAAAGATGTTCTCGTAAAACGTCGAACTCTCGGGTACAGATGACTTACGAATGCTCATGTTACGATCAATAGGTCAAGACACGCGGCGAAGACTAAACAATCCACGAACACAAAGAGCGAAGCTTTACGACCCCATCAAAAAGAGGAGCAACACGGTGTCACAATCAGGCCGGATTATTGCGGTGGACTGGGGAACGAGCACGCTGCGAACGTATCTTCTTGATGAATCCGGCACGATCAATGCTGAGACCACATCGAAGCGCGGCATTCTCAAGGTATCGGACAAACGGTTTGAGGACGTACTTGCGGATGAGGTGGCACAACTTGGAGTTGTCGCCCGGTGTCCGATTATCTGCTCCGGCATGATTACCAGCCGGCAGGGCTGGGTGGAGACCCCCTACGTCGGTTGTCCGGCCGAAATCTCTGATCTGGCCGCGCAAATGATGGTTCGAGACACTGAGCGGTTTGGCCCGATTTACTTTATCCCCGGCGTCATGCAGCACTCACCTGAACCGGACATCATGCGCGGCGAGGAAACCCAGGTCGTCGGTCTTGATCAGGATGATGGGCTCTGCCTGCTGCCCGGTACCCATTCCAAGTGGGTCAACCTCGAAGACGGACGGATACGCGGCTTTACCACCTATATGACCGGTGATCTCTACGGCGCTTTGATTGCCGAAACAATCCTGCGCGCCTTGCCTGACGAACATTGGTCGGCCGATGATTTTCTGGCCGGCATCCGTCGCGGTCACGAGGAACATCGGCAGGGCGTATCTCTGCTTACGAGCCTGTTTCGCACCCGAGCCCGAAGCATTCTTGGATTGGAGCGATCAGCCGGATCGCGAAGCTATCTTTCCGGGCTGCTGATCGGCGCCGAGATAGGCAATGCCTGTTCAATCTATGCGCCGGCGAGGCCGGTTACCGTCATCGGCGATGAACCGCTTACCACCCACTATATGGAAGGACTTGCCGAACTCGGTGTGGCCAGTCGAGTGGCGCCGGCCCGGTCTGCTCCCCGGGGCATATTTCAAATAGCTTTGATCAAAGGACTTATTTTATGATGCGCTCATAAAAACCCATATGCCCGTCACACCGCAGTTGACCCGACATCCATCATTAATTGAAATCACTGGATTCCCACTGCAGCCTGCCCTTGAGTGTTGTTATCGAGGGCGGGAATGACGGCAGCAAGCAATTTTGAGGTATTTACGAACTCATCATTTTATTACCGGAGGCATAGATGATGGCCATCCACGAGATACTCTCCTCCTTTCCCTTTATTGCTATTACCCGGGGTGTCGAGCCACACGAGGCCGAGGCCGTCGGCGCCGCCATATGCTCCGGTGGCTTTAGGGTGATTGAAAACCCACTCAATTCGCCGGATCCCTGCCGGAGCATCGAGATCATGGGGCGGGTCCTGGCCTCGAGAGCGCTGATCGGCGCCGGTACCGTCACCACGGTTGACCAGGTGGACATGGTCAAAAAGGCGGGCGGCTCCCTGATTATCTCGCCGCATTGCGATCCCGCCATTATCCGGGCCACCAAAGAGGCGGGATTGATTTCCATACCCGGAGTCGCTACCCCCACGGAGGCGATGACCGCCCTGGCGGCCGGGGCGGACGCGTTGAAACTCTTTCCGGCCGAGATCATCACCGCTCAGGCGGTGGGCGCCTTCAGGGTGGTGCTGCCGCCCGAAACAGTGCTGCTGGTGGTGGGCGGTATTACCCCGAACAACTGGCAACCCTATCTGCAAAAAGGTGCATCAGGTTTTGCCGTCGGCTCCTCTTTGTATGCGCCTGGGCGATCTATCGGCGATATCACCGCGCGCGCCGCCGCGTTTGTCAATGCCTGGCAATTCCATGCAAGCTGATTGATCGGTTCCCAGCTCTGTGGGACACCTGAATTTACCGTCAAAGCACCCAGAAAAAGGTGAAAAATCAGTGCTCATCTGGTAGTATTGAGTCGTGCTGAATAAAACGAGCCTCTTGTCCATGATGGACTCGTAAAAACCTCAAAATTGCTTGCTATCGTCATTCCCGCGAAAGCGGGAATCCAGTGATTCCAATTAATTATGAATGTCGGGTCAACTCCGTTATGACTGGTATATGGGTTTTTACTACGCCATCATTCATAAGGTTATGGCAACACTGATCCACTGCTCAACAGTTGCAGACCGAGGTTAAGTCCACGTTATGGGTGACCCGCTCAATGGTTGCGAAAAGTGAAACGAGAAAAGAGGTTTTTTGCAGTTTACTAACCCCTTCAGGTAATGGCAGCTGACACGCTCCCTGTAATGGATCACTGCATCCAGCTAAACAGGAACGCTGGAGCGGAGGGGATGATGTAAAACCTCACATCCCATTCGTTGCTGGGGATATTGTCTGGTTGGATCACCGAATAATGAGCCTCTACGCCGATACGGACCGGAACCTTACCGAACTGGAACGTTCGGTTGATGCCAAGACCGACAGGCACTGTCCAACGGTCATCGCTTTCCTGTTCCCAATTGGCAATGATATTGGGGCCCGCCCCAATTGAGGTAACTTTGTCAAGACTGTAGTACAAGAAATACTGTAAATTGGTCAAACTCACATCGTCACGGTCATCGTCACCGGCATAATCCCAGTATTGCTGAAGTAGACCGCCAATTTTCCACTTCTTTCCCAAGTAAACTCCGATGGCTGAGGGACCGGCCGTCCACTTGCCGGTGCCGAGGATGTCGTCGGTTGCCGTGGGCAAACCCAGATCGAAACCAAGTCCCCAGACGAATTTGCCGTTGAGCATATTCGGTGCCTCTTTAGGGGAGAACAATCCAATGTAGTAAAGATCGCCAAAGCCAGTAGTCCGGCCGTCGAAGACATTGATTGGCAACGGCCCTGCTGCTGGTGAAAGGGTGCCACCCTGGGATTCGCCAAAGGGCGCGGATCCACCCGCGGCCGTATCGATCTTGTCCTGATCGAGAGGCACGCTCGGCACCGTCCAGACGAAACGGTTGATCAGGTTCCAGTCATCGCCGAGCCCCTTGGGAAATTGAGCGATACCCATGTATTGGCTTTTGGTTGCGCTTTCATCGGTAATGTTATCATTGGTCATTTTGTAAAAATCGAACTGGGTAAAGAGCATGGCAATGTTGCCGACGGGATTGTCCATCAGAGCTGCCATCTGCTCCAGTGACGGCGGGCAGCCCATTTCGTTTTGTTTGCCCAAATCGGCGTTAACGTCTTTTTGCATCCTGATACACTCTGCCGTGAGCTCCTGTTCGCCATTTTCTGTTGTCTCTGAAGCAAAGCCAGGTTGTGTGGTGGCGAGCACAACTCCCAGTCCGAACATACCAATCCATTTGCCTGTTCCTCTACTCTTTACCTTAATCATACTCATACTCCTTTTTATAAATTTACGGTTTCCCAAACATCACAATGGAGATTTAAAAATTCGATGGCACTGATAACTATTTTCAACCACGGTTCCTGGTATCGAGGTGCGCTATGTCTGCTCCCCACCACGACTTTTCTGCTCTCGTGCGGACATTCCATTACCTGCTCAAAGAAGACTCGCTTTGGTTATGCATGAGATTTCACCCCACCCCACTCCGAATTCCTCCGACAGGCATTCACGAACGGCACATTCTCTGAATCGGGATGTGATGGGGCTGCTTTCAAAGATGAAGAGCAGCGATTCTCCGTCGTACGAATCAAAATTCACTTCGACCCGACCACACTAGGATCTGGCAGTCTCACCTCATTGCGAGCCAGATCTTCGACCTCGGCGATGGGTAAGACTGCCCGCGGGCGAAACTTCAACGCTCAGTCCTGTTTCTCAGAGAGGCCATACTCCTCGTTAATCTTATCATAGGTGGGCTGATCCACTTCTTTCATGTCGTATTTACCATCCAAAATAACTTGAGAAGGAGGGATCCTGAGTTTTGGATCGGGCACTTGAGGCTTCTCGGAGGGCTGAGGTGGCCAGACGTCTTCATCAACCGCCGCCATCCGCACCCGGACAGTCTCCTTGGTGATGTTCCACACCATGTAGTCGGTAGCAAGACTCAGTGGCCCATCATAAGTGGAGCGGATGCGCTGGGTGATATCCGGTGCAGTATCGAAGTCGTTGAAGAAGTGGTAGGCGACGGCCATCCGCGGCTTGACGATCGACATCATCTTTCCAAACGCTTCAGGGGAGGTGTGAACCTGCGTACCTACACTCAGCGCTCCTTGCGGGGTGAATTTAAACTTCTCAATCAAGGTCGGTACGCTGATGAAGCTCTCGTGAATGGCCAGGTCGGCGTTCTTCGCATACTCCGCATACCACTTGTTGGGGTAGGTATCACCGCCAAAGACAAACTTGAAACCGTTCCACTCGAGAATGAAACTCACCGGACCATCCAGTGCGTGGATAGCCGGAATCGAGCGGATCGTCACACCGTTCTCCTCGTAGACGATCTGATTCACCCCTTTGTAGTCAAATTCAGTCACTTCAAAGGGGACGTATCCGCGGGGGTCGGTAATTCCCTTGCGCCCATCGAGGTCCCAGGTCAGCGCTTTGTATAAATGATCAAGGGCGTACTTGGTGCCTCGCTCCGGAGTGTCACCACTTGGTCCCCAGACCCGTAGTGGTTTCTGTCGCCCCATCAATGCACCGCCGACAAAGAGTGCATCCAGATCGCCAAAGTGGTCGGTATGCAGGTGACTCAGGAAGAGCTTATCGAGGAAATTATAGGGGATCTGCAGGGCTGCGATACGCTCGGCTGAGCCGGTTCCGATATCAAAGATGAATTTATCCCCATTGCCCAGTTCGAGCAACCAGCATGAGGCCGCCTGTTTCGGGCGCGCCGTGGGCATCCCGGTACCACAGGCAATCAAGCGCATTTCGTTCGGCCCGAGATCCTCGCTGTTGGGCGCGTAGAAATCCCGAGCGCGTGCTTTGACCGGGGAGACCTGTGGCGGGCTCTCAGCGGCAATTGCCTGAGCTGTGAGCCCGGATGTGTTTGCGTGGCGATTGCCTGAATGGTTCCACTCAAAGAGCATAACAGCCATAACAGCCAGCGCTGCTCCAATGAAAAGTTTTTTGGTCGATATCATGATTTTTCTCCTTCATGTAGAGTTCCGGCGTCATCGTCCTCATGGTGAACAACGACGTTACCTATGGCTTGACTTTATTGAAGGCACCATCCCTACAAGCTGACCATGTAAGGAACGAACCGAGCGCTACAATTAGATTTATATAGCAACAAAGAAGAAAAAATCTATTGCCTCTTAGGGCATTGCACTTTAGGGCAATATGGCCACGAAGGGGAAAAGGGGGGAGGGATGATATACTGGTGAAATCTGCCGGGAGGCAGGGAAGTTACGGTAAGACATTCACCGGCTTAATACCGACTTTTTCAGTCAGTCTGACCAGCTCGGCAATGGAGTCGACCTCCATCTTTTTTAGTACCTGTTTACGATGTGCTTTTACCGTGCGCTCGGAAATGTTTAGCGCATCGGCGATCTGTTTGTTCAACATCCCGGCGATGACATAGCGGAGAATTTCGCTTTCCCGTGCCGTCAGCAGATCGAGCCTGCGCTGAATGATGTTTTTTTCCCGGCAATGTTCACGGGCCATGGAATTTTTCATGAGCGCCTCTTCTATGGCATCCAGCAGTGCATCGTCATCAAAAGGTTTGCAGAGAAAATCGACCGCACCATGTTTCATCGCCCGCACACTCATGGGAATATCGCCGTGACCGGTGATGAAAACCACCTTCATAGGGTGATTCTTTGTCGTTAATTCTCTTTGTAACTCGAGGCCGTTGAGACCCGCCAGCTCAACATCCAAAACAATGCAGGCGGATTCCGACGTGCGCTGGTCCGACTCAAGGAACTCTTCGGCCGAACCAAATGTTTTGACCCGGTACCCCGCTGAATCCAACAATAGACGGAGGGACTCTCTGATTTCATAGTCGTCGTCAATGACAAACACGGTGGAGATCGATTCCGCCATATCTCGCTCTGGTAAAACAAAATAGAATTCTTTAACCAACCAAGTACTGGGCCGAAACGGCTATCGCTCATGGTTGCTGCTGGTTAATCTGATTGCCAGTCGGTAGGGCAAAAGAAAATATAGTACCCCCTTCCGGGTTGTCAGCCGCCCAGATGGTTCCGCCATGGGACTGGATGATCGATTTGCAGATGGCGAGTCCAAGGCCTACTCCTTTGGGTTTCGTTGTATAAAAAGGGGCAAAAACATCCTCTCGCCTTTCAGCGGGAATGCCCCCTCCCGAATCCGCCACCGAGACGATAATGGTTTTGGAATTCTCGGCTCTGGTGGAGACGGTGATGATCCGCTTCGGAACCGGTTGATCAGCGATTGCATCCCAGGCGTTGGTCAGCAGGTTAAGCATCACCTGCTGAATCTGGATAGAGTCGCCATGAAACGGTAATTCGTTCGGATCCAGATCCTGGCTGACCAGCAGTTCTCGTTGAACTATTTCGCTGTTGATGAGACTGATTACCTCATCGATGAGCGCGTTCATCTCAAGCCTCTCCTGGTGCACCTCACCTTTTCTCACCAAATCCCGGAGCCGCTTGACCACTGCCGCGGCCCTCTTGTTGAGCCTGACAATACCATGCAAGGATCTCTCGATGCTCTGGTAGTGAGGGGGGTCTTGAGCCAAGAAACGCAGGGCCGCCTGGCCGTAGCTTCGCATTGCGGCAAGCGGTTGGTTGATTTCGTGAGCCAGGGCCGAGCTTAGAGCGCTGATTGTGACAACTCGGTCCATGTGGGCCAATTCTGATTGAAGTTGGCGGGTTTCAGATTTATAGAATTCTCGTTGCGAGACATCACGATTGCTGGCTCGTACACCATGGTTATTCCCCTGGGCGTCAAATACCGGTTGGCAGACATGTTCGATCCAGCGAATCTCACCATCTTGTCGGTGAATGCGAAATTGAATCTCCGCTGATTTCGGTTCATCTCGAGTGGTGCAACGGTGATCGGTCCAGATTTTTTTGTCCTCATTGACAATGATCTGCTGGAGCAATGAGGGCATTTTCATGAAATCCTCGGCCCTATAGCCGCTGATACGTTCGCAGGAGGGAGAGACATAGGGCAGTGAACCGTCTGGTTTTTGCCAGTATTCCCAGTCAAATGTGTGATCGGCCACGGTTCTGTATTTGAGCTCCGCCGCCAGCACCCGTTGTTCTGCTCGCAGACGGACCCTGCGCTGATAGAGCAGATAGAGGATAATGATCCCCTGCAATACAATTACCACCAGCCCCCCGATAATCTGGATCTTGTATCTGTCCCAGATGGTGAGTTCTTGAAATTTGACAATACTTCCCGGAGGCAGCCTGTCCGCGGCAATGGAGAACCGTTTGAGTTGTCGCCAATCAAAGATATAGCGCAAATCATTGTTTTGAACCGGTGGTATATCTTCAACTGGAGTTCCCCGTAAAACGGCCAGACCCATTTCAGCGGTTGTCTTCGCCTGTTGGGAAAAATCCTTTATGTATCCGCCCACAACACCCTTGCTCAAGGGTCCGGGATAAAAACTGTAAACGGGCGCCTTGGAAATCTTTGCAATCTGGCTGATTGCATCACGAGAGATAATCGATTTGCCCGTACTATCCTCAGTGATAGGGAAAGACAAGACCACCGAGTCAGGAGCAATTGTGGCGACTCTCTTCTGGATGTCAGCGAGCGAAAGTCCAACCATATAGGTAAATTGGACACGGTCTTCGTATCCCGCAAAGGTTTTTCGGCCCTGCGCCAGCCATGATTGCTCGACAAATCCCGCCCCCCCGATAATGACTACCTGACGGGTGCCGGGGTGCAGGGTCAGGGCAAGTTCAAGTGTTTTGCCATAGGCGCTGCTGTCCTGAAAAACCCCCGTGGTATCGCGGGCAAGATCTACAGTTTCACCAGGTGGTCGTTCGATGCCGCCAAAGACGATCGGCACATCCGCAAAGAGCGTTTGCCTGTGTGCCAGGACAAAGTCAACGGCGGGTTCAAAAACCGCGATAATCAGATCCGGTTCTGATTCTGCGTATCTAAAGCGCAGACTGTCAATGGTTTTTTGAATATATTCCCCATCGTGATAGCGGGTGAGATCGAGGTTTTCGGTGTAGACTGTAACGTTTACATCGTGCTGGGCCCTGAACACCGACCAGATAGTGCGATCCCAGGTTGCCATCACCGGGTACATATGGCCTAAGGAATAGACAATGAGAGCCGTTTTTTGCCTGTCTTGCGCTGATCCCAGGGCAGGGAGATTATGCAACATGAGGACTGTCGCACACGCAAAAATGACCACCCGAAGGTGCATAGATTTTGCCGAATTACTCAGCGGCCTGAACATACAGGTGACGATACGAAGATAAAAACAGCGTTATTTTTGCTCAAGACAACCTTGAAAAATGAGAATATTCGTTCACCATCAGGGAAGAGAAGTTTACCACAACTTGGGAGTGTGTAATAGGAAAAAGTGTTTTCTTGAACAACGAGGATGATGGCCGAAATGGTTATTTCTCACGGATGATGCTTTCGTAAAAACCCATATACCAGTCATAACGGAGTTGACCTGACATTTATAATTAATTGGAATCACTGGATTCCCGCTTTCGCGGAAATGACGGTAGCAAGCAATTTTGAGGTTTTTACGAGTTCATCACGGATAATGGCGTCGTAATAACGTCGCTCTCCGGCTCAAGGGATCGTTTTGGCCTCACAGCGGCCTGCGGGGTCAAAACGACCACCACTTCCCGAAAGGCCTTTTGGGCATCCATAGAAAGATAGGCAAGATTGGTGCGAAATCGATACACCATCGAGTTCGTTTCTTTCAGGATGGCGCCCTGTGGCGCCATGGGCGGGCCTTTACGAGCTTTACGATCTCATCCTACTAGTGCCCTGTCAAGCCTCATCTGTTCAATCTTGCTTGTCCTTTTGGCTTCCCGACATCAAAGCTCAGTCGGTTACATAGCGATGCTATGCGCCCTCTTTCACGCCTTGCGGGAAACCAAAATTACGGCGCAATGTTAGAACATCTGAAACTTGACATTACACTAGAGGATACCTTCCAGGTGGGCGATATTTTCTTTCATTACGGTGATAAAGTCGCCCGATGTTGGGGTTGAAAAACAGGGTGAGAAAACCAGACCGGTGATATTCATTTCTTCCAGGCGCCGCGCCGAAGATGCAAGCGGTTCACCCTCCCATATCATCCACTTGGCCGGATGATCCCGGTGAAGCTCTGTGAGGTGATGCCATTGTGCATCTGATGGGCTGACATCGGGTTCCCAGGTCACCATTTCCAGGTTCAGAAGGTAACGCCTGGCCAGGTAATGGTAAATAGGGTGGGAGGCGAACAGGGCGATGCCGTCCAGCCGCTTTCCCACCTCAAGCATCTGTTCATCCAGATCCATCAAGTCCTGAGCAAGCGCCTCATAATTCTGGGTGAACACCTCTTTGTGTTGTGGCCGTTTCTTGATAAATGCCACAAGGATCTCTTCAGCCTGCTGTGCCGCCTGCGAAAAATCAAGCCAGGTGGTAAAGGCAATATCGCCATGGGAGTGGTCGCCTTCCGGGCCGTGGCTATGGGTGACGCTGTCCTCGATATTGATCAGGGTATCGCGAAACCGACGTGAGGTGTCAACGGTGCGCAACATGGGCAGACTGACTTTTTGTGTCCATTTGGCATAGCCGGCTCCGTTTAACAGGATCAGATCAGCCTGTTGATATTGGCGGATCGTGTCCTGATCAGGGCTCCAAAAGGCCGGATCGGTATCGGGTGGCGCTGGAAATGTGACCGCCACATGAGGAGTGCCGATGCGCTCGGCGAAATAGGCAAGCGGATAATTTACGGCGTAAACATTGAGCGCCGTTTCTCCATGAGCCATCGTCGAAAAACCAGCAATCAAGAGTACTATCGGTACAATAAATCTCATCTGGAACCTCCTTTTTTTTACAATAGTAACGTTCGAACCAGTTGTTGATCGTAGTGGCTCACCACCAGCAAAAACGCGCCCGCGCCGATGGCGCCGGCCAGCAGTATGAGGACGATTTCGGCGCCGAGCAGGCGGCTGATTGTGGCTCGGCTGCATCCGAGTTTATAGACGATATCGATTTCCTGCTCTCTGAGGCGAAGCGAAAGGGAGAAAACAAGCACCAAGGCAAGCAGGGTGGAGCCACCCACGACGCCAATGACCGCGTCAAGCACGGTGCGTATCCTGAAAATCGTGGCCATGAGCCCATCGATTACCTCAGCTGGCCGGACGGCCTGATACAAGGTGTCGGCCTCCAGATACCTTCCCCGCAGAATCGTTCCCGATTTGTCGTCATAGGGCACGGCAAGTACGGCGGTCAGCGGAAAACCTTCGGGATCACCATGCAGATGGAATGAATCGATATTGTCTTCGGTGATTTCCGAATAGTGCATGAGTTTGGCGTTTGCGGTAACGTTTTGGGCCTCTTTTTTGAGGATGACCGAGTTGTCCGTTGTCGTGGTAACATCGGTGTGACCATGGCCCAGCCCATCAATCACCCAGGCGGTGTGAATGTCGACGAACACCGCCCGGTCGTCAGCGCTCCGAGATGGTGTCAGCACCCCAGAAATTTTCATTTTGAGTGGATAGACGCCGGCAAGATCAAACAGCGTTTCAGGGGACGAGACGATATAATCGCCACTGGCAAGTTTCAGTGTTTTGGCAACCTCAGCGCCGATCACGCACTGGCCCAGAGTGGTGAACAACTCGCCGCTGTTAGGGGCAAGGTTTCGGTACTCAAAATAGTCTAAGGTTGTTCCGACGATGGGAAATGTACGCGCGCTAAAGCGTATATAAAGGGGAATGGCTCCGGCCAGCCCGCTGTCCATCACCTCTCCGGCCGCCGCCATGGTGATCGGTTCAGGAATTTCGTCGGTGAAATAGAGCGAATTCATTACCAGATCAAGCGCACTGCCCTTGGCGCCGATGAGCAACGGACTTGACTCCGCCCTCAGCGTCAACTGCCGTTCACTCTCATTGAGCAGAACCTCCAGGGTAAGGGGAAGAACGGCTATGATGGTGATACAGCTCACCAGTATGGCGCTTTTGACTCTGTTGTAACGGATATACTTCCAGGCTATGTAAAAGGTATCGACCATTGTTGTTGGGTTACATCCGGCGGGGCGGCATTTACCCCGTAAGCCAGTTTTGGAAATCGGTCACCTGATCGAATTGACCCAGTAATTCCTGGTCATGGGTCACCGCCAGCAAGGTGGCATCCTCGAATTCAACACTTTCACACAGAAGATTCATGATATGGAGCTTATTTTTCGGATCGAGGTTGCCGGTCGCCTCATCGGCCAGGATGATCTTCGGCCTGGTCAGCAGGGCCCGGCAGATGGCCACCCGCTGTCTTTCCCCATGGGACAGCTCGGGCGGATGTCTGGTCAGTTTGTCGGAAATCCCCATCCGTTCAGCCAGCAGTTCTGAGCGGTCGCGGACATCTTTAGTGAGGGTAAGGGTACCGGTAATGCGATACGGATGGAGGATATTGTCCCGAACATCAAGATAGTCGAGCAGGCCGAAGTCCTGAAAAATAAAACCGATGGTACTGATCCGAAAGTTTCGTCTGGCCGTGTCGGATAGCGTGCTGAGCTCGACGTTGTTAACTGATATCGTTCCGCGGTCGGGAGACAGGATGCCTCCAACCAGGCTAAGCAATGTCGTCTTGCCTGAACCGCTTGGCCCGATAACGGCCATTTTTTCCCCGGCGCCGACGGAAAAGTGGGGGATTTGCAAGCTGAAGGAGCCGGGCTGATAGGTGAAATAAATATCTTTTACGTGTAGCATAGAGCCTTCCCTCAGTATGCGTCGTTGCACCATGGTCAGCTCTTTAAAAAAGTCAGGCTCCAGACCTTTTACCGCGGGCATCGCAAGAGCGTGCTTACCGGGTTTTTCCGGAAAACGGATCAACTCGTTTTTCTTCGAGAACTTCAAGGCGGTTGATTTTCCAGTTCCCGTCTTCAACAGCGATGGTGAGAATCGCGTCGTACAGATTCTGGCGGGTATGAACATGGCCCCAATGCCCCACCGTGCCAGTGGCGCTCCATTGTGCCCGGACATCGAGAGCACCGGAGAGTTTTTCCGATTCCCGCGCCGACGTCTCGATAATGTCTATCTGTTTCACCGAGGCCTGGGCGCCCCCGGCCTGCTCGATCTCCAGCGATGTGCGACTCTGCAGATAAATATTGGTCAACAAATCACCGCTGACACTCACCGCCAGCTTGTCGTAGACATCCTCTTCGTCACGAAAGTCAAAAGCACGATACACATTTTTCAAAAGGGCGAGAACAAGCTGAGCCCGCTCCTTTTCATCCATACCGGTCGCGCGCGGCGCGCCACCGACCCGGGTGTGGCCCAGCGGGTAGGCTGCCACCGCCATCCCCACCAGGCCGATCAACATCAGTATCGGCAGGATGACTGGTCGGCGTGCGCCGATTCTTCTCACAACTCCATAGCCGACCGGTACCATGGCAAGCAGACAGATGAGGCTGACGAAGGGAATCCGTCTGCCGCGATACCGCTCATCAACAGTGATGTTTTCCACCGTGGGAATAATGTAGTTATTGAGATAATTAGTCCATTTCAAGACATTATCCCCCGGTTCCAGATCATAGGGGAACGGGCCGGCCGGATCGATCATGCTGGCGGTCACTTTTTGGACCCGATCAGAAAAAAGATCCCAGCGTGCCTCGACCTCTTGTGGCATGCCATCGGTGAGATAGGTGATAATAATCCCGACCATTGCCGTGTTGAGCGGTACCCGTTCCGGTATTTCGATAAAGCGGCTGCGCAGCATTGACGATTCCACGTAGGCGGTGCGGTCAAGGATCGGCTTGAGTCGCTTGCCATCAATCAGCAGACGTTCCCGTTCCATGAAGAATGCGGCGATTTTCCGCCGGACCGGATCAAACTCGTTTTCTTCGATATAATCGTTGCCTTGCAAGTCAAATTCGAGCCAGCTCATCATATCCTTGACCCGGACTAAAATCTCATGGCGTACCTCGTAGGGCTCAATATAGAGATAGGTTCGCACCCCGGGTTGCAGCCGTCGTTGTAATTGTTTTCTGGCAAAGCTTGAGTACCACGGGTCATCCCAATCAAGCGTGAGCGTCGCGTTAGCAGTCAGTTGGCGAAAGTCAACGACCATAACCCCCTCATGGTAACAGACGAAGCCGATGGCTGGGTTCGGTATGCCGTTTTCATCCATGGGAGGATTGAACGTGAGGGTCTCGGGCGGTATTCCACCAAAAGGGTAGATCAGTTCGACATAGAGCACCCGTTTGTCTTCGGGCGGGCCGGGAACCGGCATTTTGGTAACCGGGTTAATCATGCCGGCCAGTGGTGATGGCCGCGTCGTGCGCAACCGTGGTTCGGCCACAACACTATCAGCTAAGAGTTTTTTTCCGTTCTCATCGGTTATGGTTAATTTTTTCGTGGAGAAACTCCTCATTCGCTCCCCATCCGATGGCCTGTTGCGGGTTGCGGTTTCGTTGAGCAACCGATTGGGTATCAGCTCCCGGAAAAGCGGAACGTCATGAATATATATTTCGAGATTCACCTTCACATGGTCCCGCTCAACATATATCTCGGCAATGGTCGGGGAATTTTCAGCACCAGATAGATTTATCCAATCCGCCCTACAGAAATTGCTCCAGCAACATAAAAAGACGACAACAAGCAGACCGCGCGCCGATATACGCAGTGCTTTCGACGTTGTCCGCATGCTATGCATGATCAATACGAGCACGATAGTGGTGGGTGTATGCTGATCGGTTTGTGAACGTCGGAGGTGTTTTTTTAGGAGATCTGCTCGGATACTCATCACGAATATGACTGAAAGGACGAGAGCCGCGGCAGACCAAATGTTTCACGATCAGTGTCTATAAAACGTTGTGATACCCTGAAAGGTGAGAACGTTCGATCACTATCAAGGCGCGGAAATGTTACTCGAGCCGACCGGATAAGTCTACCCCGATTTTTGCGCCGACCTTTTCATATACCACCCAGCCACGCCGTTCACGCTCGGCGCGGGCGGTGGGATTCACACCGCCCGGCCCCATCTACCCAAAACGCTCAGCGGGTCGGAGTTCGGCGATGCGGTGAAGAAAGGGGCGGGATTACCCCGTCATCCGCATCGTCCTACGGGCGATTATCTGTCCGGCTCATACCAGGGCTTGGCCGGCCGCCAGTCCTGGTCCTCGATCCCATATTTCCTTGCATGTTCATTTAGCATCTCGTTCTGTGCATTGAAGCCGGGACCCCATTCGCCCGCTTTGATGAAATCGGTCGTCGGGTCAGGCCAGTTCCTGTCTGGCGGCGGTTGCCGGGTCGGACCGGGAACAGAGCTTGCCCGATCAGCCGAGACCGCCATACGCTCCTTGACTCCTTCTGAAGTGATGTTCCAGACAATCATATCGGTGGCGATCGACAGCGGTCCGTCATAGGTTGAACGAATCGCCAGCAGCAAATCCTGATGCGCCTCTTCCATGGTGTGGTAAGCAACGGCATGAACCGGCTTGATCTCGCTCATAATCTTGCCAAAAGCCGGTCCTGAGGTGTGAAACTCACAGCAGGCCCTCCAGGCCAGTTGGGGCGGCTGCCCATAATCCTCGACGAAAAATTCGGGGGTGGCAAATGCCTCGTGAATGACAAAATCCGCCTCTTTTGCATATTCGACAAACCACTTGTTCGGCGAGGTGTCACCACCAAACACCAGCTTCAGATCACCATATTCGATGATGTAGCTGACCGGTCCGTCACCGGCGTGAATGGCCGGAATGGAACGGATAACGATGCCGTTGCGGTTATAGATGATCTCATTGACCCCCTTATAGTCGAATTCATGCACCGCGATATCGCCGGGGATAGGAGATATCTTGAAGGCCCTGGTCTGATAATCCCAGTTAAAGGCCCGCTTAAACCCCTCCATCGCATAGGCGGTACCCATCTCAGGGGTGGCGCCGCTTGGCCCCCACACCTCCAGTGGCACCGGCCGGCCGGAAGTCCAGCCGCCGGCCCACAGGGCGTTGAGATCAGCCCAATGATCGGTGTGCAGATGGCTGAGAAAGACCTTGGTGAGGAATTCGGCCGGAATCATCAGGGCGTTGATGTTGCGCATCGACCCCGAGCCGATGTCAAAGATCATCTTCTCGCCGTTGCCGAATTCAAAGACGAAAGAGGCCGAGGCCTGACCACGGCGCTGATCGGGCATCCCGGTGCCGGTGGCCACCACCCGTACCTCATCTTCGGCCAGCACCTCGGTGCCGGGATAATAGACGTAGCGTTCCGGGGCGATCTGGTTGGGGCTCTTGACCACCCCACCGGCCGCCAGTGAGTTTGAGGCTGCCGCCAAGAGCGTCATCCAGATGACGAGGCTGACAAGCAATTTCAGCTTCATAAATCGTTCTCTCCAGTCAATGGGTGAAATGGCGACATGGGTCGCTGATTTGGCGGCAACCCACGAGACTGTATAAACAATTATTTGGCGCCCACATCGGTAAGGGCCTGGCTGCAGCGCTGGCTGAGCTGGCTAAAATTGTTGTCCAGGCACCCAAGAAGACGACCTTCGCCAACCGCCACATCAGCGCAGAACGTTTGCAGATCGGTGTTGCACTCATTTGCGACATAGCTGAGCGCACTAATGAACCTCTCCAGCTGCACGGCCGCGTCATACAAGGCATATTCACACTGGCCGGACAGTTTGTCGGAGTGGGCATAGAGACAGGCCAACGTACGGCCCTCTCCGGGAGTGACATCGGCACAGTAGCCGGCCAGTTCCTGCTCGCATCCGGCGGCCACCGATTCGACCAGGTTTTCCGTGGCCCAGCTTGAGGTGGCTGATATCAGCATAACAGCCATAATAACGGGCAATACAAGACACTTTTTCATAGCGGTTTTCCTCTTGTGTTGAAGTGTAGCAAACACCATTTGTAAAAGCTGACTTCCCCTTGTCCTACTCCTCAGGAAGCGGTGGAGGGATATATCCCTCCCATTTGCCGGCATCGATATACTCTGAGTAACTGGCCTGGCCGCTGCGCTTGGCTTGTTTGTACTCCATGGTCGTCGGCGGCGCCTGGACGCGCTCGGCACTGACCACCTCGCGCTGGACGATCGCCTCTTTGGTGATGTTCCAGGCCATCAGATCATCGGCAATCACCAGTGGCCCGTCATAGACCTTGCGGACCTCTTCGAGCATCATCTGGTCCAGTTCAGGTTGGCGGATGGTGTGGTAGCCCACCGCCAAGCGCGGCTTGACTTCCGCCATAATCTTGCCGAAACCCTGCGGTGGGGTGTGAATGTAGGACGAGACAATGGTTGCCTGGCGCGGTGGAAAACCCAGAGCCTGCTCCAGCCCCTCAGGGGTATAAAACATTTCATGGATGACGAAGTCGGCGCCTTTGGCACGTTCGATAAACCACTTGTTGGGCGCCGAATCACCGCCAAAAACAAAGCTCAAGCCGTTCCACTCGAGGCGGTAGCTGACCGAGCCGTCAAGCACATGCACGGCGGGAAACGAGGTGATCTTGACCCCGTTCTCTTCGTAGACAACCCCACCGTCCTGCTTGTAATCAAACTCATGGGCGATCAGTCCGCCTCCGGCATCAGGGAGGATGCCGGCGCGACCGGAAATGTCCCAGGCGTAGGTTTTTTTCAGCCCCTCCACATAGGCGGCGGTGCCGAGTTCGGGCGTTGCGCCCGAGGGGCCGAAGATGTGCAGGGGCATGTACCTGCCGCTCAGCCAACCGCCGACCCAGACCGCCGCCGCGTCACCGACATGGTCAGTATGGAGGTGGCTGACAAAAATCTTGTCGATCCGATGAAATTCCGGCCTCAGGGCAAAAAGGTTCTCGGCGGAGCCCGAGCCGATATCAAAGAGAAAAATGTCGCCATTGCCCAACTCCACATACCAGGCGGTGGACTTTTGGCCGCGGGTGATGGGCGTCGGCATCCCGGTGCCGAGGGCGACAACGAACATTTCATCCGGCCCGAGCTTCTCGGTGCGGGGGTACCAGGCGGCGGGTCGCTGCTCGGCCGGTGGGTTCTCGGCCCTGGTTTCCTTGACAAAGGTCACGGCGGGGCCTGACCCACTCTGGTACATCCCCACTCCGAAGAGGGGGAGCGCAACAAGCGCGGCAGCAACAAACAGCCGCAACATTTTTCCATCTATCATCTTCAACTCCTTGGTAATTTTTTATTGTTGAGTTGTGCTTGAGAAAAGAGGCTCATTGCCAGCCTATCACTCAATCGTTGATTTCTTCATCGAGCTTTGGGCACCGCTGCTCGATCCTGGTTTATCTCATTACTGCATCCAGCTGAACATAAACGATGGAACGGCGGGGATGATAAAGACGCGGATGTTCCACTCATTGCTGGGAATGTTATCCGGCTGAATCGCCGAATAGTGGCCCTCCACGCCGATGCGCACCGGCAGTTTGCCGAACTGGAAGGTTCGGTTAATGCCCAGACCGATGGGTACCGTCCACCGATCACCACTGTCCTGTTCCCAGTTGGCAATGATATTGGGGCCCGCTCCGATCTAGGTGACTGAATCCAGGCTGTAGTAAACGAAATATTGAAAATTGGTTAAACTGACATTGTCACGCTCATCGTCACCGGCATAATCCCAGTACTGTTGCAGTAAACCACCGATCTTCCACTTCGGTCCCATATAGGCGCCGATAGCCGATGGGCCGGCCGTCCACTTGCCGGTGCCGAGGATATCGTCGCTGGCGGTGGGAAATCCCAGATCAAAACCGAGTCCCCAGAGGAATTTGCCATTGAGCATATCCGGCGGCTCCTTGGGTGAGAACAGCCCCACATAGTAGAGATCGCCAAAACCGGTGGTCCGACCGTCAAACACATTGATGGGCAAGGCGCCCGAGCTTGGTGCCAGGGTCGTTCCCTGTGATTCACCATAGGGTTCGGATTGGCCCGCGGCGGCATCGATTTTGTCTTGATCCAGCGGCATGCTCGGTACCGTCCAGACCACCCGGTTGATCAGGTTCCAGTCATCGTTGAGCCCTTTTGGAAATTGGGCGATACCCATGTATTGGGATTTGGTTTCCGTCTGATCCGTGACACTGTCATTGGTCATCTTATAAAAATCGAACTGGGTAAAGAGCATTGCCACGTTGCCGATGGGGTTGTCCATCAGTTTGGACATCTGGGCCAGCGAGGGCGGGCAACCCATCTCGTTTTGTTTGGCCAGATCGGCGTTGACATCTTCTCGCATCCGGATGCATTCGGCGGATAATTCCGGCTCGGCCGGGGGCTCTGCCTCGGCCGCAAAACCCGGTTGAACAGCGGCAAGTACAATAGTGAACCCGGCAATGCCGACCGCTTTGCCAGAAATAGCTTTAGTGATCATCCTCATCCTCCTTCTTGTTGATAATTATCGCGCTTGTACGGAGTGACGCATTGCCCTCTACCCGTATCGTTTTGAAAAATCGTGTCGTGATGATGCGTATTGTCAGCTATTTTTTATATCGGCACTGGGTGGCGTACTGCTTCAATATGTTCCATGCCGAAGCTGCCGGAGATTATATGGAACTCAACCGCGGGCCGTTCCAGAGCCAGCTCCAACACCTCTATAAGTAGACCATAGGTGGGTGAGTTGAGATATGTGTCCAATTCCGCCTGAGAGTCCCACTTTTGCATCAGAAGCAATTCGTCATCGTTATCGACGTGTGCAAAAAGGTGGCAAGACAAACACGGTCGGCGTGCCCGCGTCGGGCCAATCGCCGCCTGGATTGTTTTTATCGCATCTGAGCGGTCTCGCGGCGGCACTTCTAAGTGCAACAGGTGAATAATCATGGGTGATACAAGAGCGAGGTCTAATTTTCTTATATTGCTACACGCTTGATGACCTCGTAAAAACCTTGAATTTGCTTGCTAACGTCATTCCCGCCCTCGATAACAACACTCAAGGGCAGGCTGCAGCGGGAATCCAGTAATTTCAAGTGATTATGGATTTCGGATCAGCTCCACCATGGCGGTGGAAGATGTTTTTACGATTCCATCAAGATTTTTATATTACAATTTCCGTGCCACCTGTTGGATACGGACGATAATTTCCCTAACATCATGGAATAATTTTAGATTTATTACAAACAGTGGTGCGGGGATAGAGTGGCGTGCGGTCGGAGTGCCCAATATATTGGGAAATTCCCAATGAACATCGGGTAAGGAAGGAAGGTGGGTGACGTCAGGCAGGGCGTGAAATCCCAAGTTTTTTCATGCGGGCTTCCAGGGTGGTGGGCTTCAGGCCAAGCAGCGTCGCGGCGCCTTTTTTACCGCTTACCCGCCAGCCCGTTTGAGTGAGGGTTTTTATGATATGCTGTTTTTCAACATCGGCGAGACTCACACCCGCCGGATAGGTATCATCTTCCTCCAAGACAGTGGCGCTCATTGACTTTTTGAGGGTCAAGGTGTCGCCTGAGCTCAAAATCATGGAGCGTTCGACGATATTTCTCAGCTCTCTGACATTGCCGGGCCAGGCACAGTTTTTCAGGGTGTTCATGTCTGGTTCGCTGATCTTGGAGATCGCTTTTCCCATCATCTTGTTAAACTCATTGATGAATGCCCAGACCAGAAGCGGGATATCGTCGCGCCGTTCACGCAAAGGCGGCACGGTTATGGGGAATACGTTAATCCGGTAAAAGAGATCTTTGCGGAACAATCCCTTTTTAACCATCTCTTTTAGGTCATGGTTGGTGGCGGCGATAATTCTTACATTAATCGTGATACGTTTATTGCCGCCCAGCCTTTCAAAGGTGCCTTCCTGCAACACCCGCAACAGCTTTGCCTGCAATTCCAGGGGAAGATCACCAATTTCATCGAGAAATATCGTCGAGCCGTCGGCGTGTTCAAATCGGCCCTGTTGTTTTGCTATCGCTCCGGTATATGCCCCTTTTTCACGCCCGAACAATTCGCTTTCGATCAGATTTGCCGGCAGAGCGGCGCAATTGACCTTGACCATCATCCGGTGTCGGCGATCGCTCATATCATGTATGGCCTGAGCGAACAGCTCCTTGCCGGTGCCTGTTTCACCCTGCAGCAGGACGGTGGAGTTTTCGGCGGCGACCGTACGAGCGTCAGCAAGGCAACCTCTTATAGCGCTGCTGTCGCCAATGATTGACCGTGGTTGGCGCTGAAAGGCAATTTCTGCTCTGAGTCTGCTGTTCTCCTTCTCGATGCGCTGCTTGAGGATATTTATTTGCTCAACGGCTTCTTGCAGATGTTTTTCCTTCTCCTTGATGTCGGTGATATCAAAGGCGATGCCACCCAGAAGCCTTTCTCCTGAAGTCAGGGTGATGGGGAACTTGTAATCGCGGAAAAAAAATTTCTTGCCGTCCCTGGCAAGAATCCATTCCCGGGCGGTTCCGGGAAGTTCTTGAGCAAGGATCTTTTTATCGACATCCACCAATTGTTTGGCGGTGTCGTCATCGAAGAAATAGTGGGTGGTTGCTCCCGTGAGTTGCGCTACCGTCTTGCCCGTGAAGCGTTCGGCATGCTCGTTGACATAGATGTGCTCGTCACGTTCGTTTTTAATGTAGATAGCGGCCGGTATGTTTTCCATAAATGCCTGCAGTTGCGCTTCTTTGTCAGACAAGGCTTTCTGGGTTTCGTACAACGCGGTAATGTCGGTGATATTGCTGACAACGGCGCTGATCTCGCCGGCGCTGTCAAAAAACGGGTAGTATCTGATATCGAAACGTCGGTGGCCTGATTCACGGTGTTCATGCCACATTTGAAAATTCACGCCGCGGCCACCAAAACAGGCGTCGTAATGAGCTTTAAGGGTCTTTTCAAAGACCTCTACACCAAGTAACTCGGCGACTGAGTGGCCTACTATCGCCTCGGTGGGGATACCGAACACCTTTTGAAAGGCCGGGTTTATGTATTTATAGCAATACCCGCGATCCACCAGGGCAATGGGATTGCCGATATTATCAAGAATGTTCTGGTAGTACTTGACGGCTTTGTCCGTATACTCTTTTTCGGTCACGTCCCAGCCGCAGGACCAGATGAACTCGTCCGAACCTTCTTTATGATATCGTGAAAATACCTCGAAAATATGCTCCCCCCCGGTGCGGTCGATCACCGACGTGTGTAGCCATTTCCCGCCGATTTTCTTAAGTTCTTCGAAATGGGCCGACCAGTCGTCCTGAGAAAAGCGTCGATCAACATCGGATACCCGTAATGTCAGCATCTCCTGCCGGGAATAGTTCATCGTCCGGCACCCCGCTTCATTGACATAAAGATAGCGGCCATCAGGCGCAATGATGGCGATCCGTTCGACGGCCTTATCGAGGGCGCGGGCCAACATCTGCCGACCGTTCCCGGCACGGTTAACCTCCTGGTTTTTAATTTGAAATTCCGTTTCGTCGACCTTGTCTAAATCGCTCTGATGAGGCGGGGTGGTGTTGGTGCGCGCTTCGTTCCGGCCATGAAACGAGTTGCTGATACAGTCGATAGGTGCTGGTAAGAACTCCGTTATTCCATCATCAACATCACCTGCGGCACCGAGAATCAGCACCGGAATATGAGCCGTTTTTTCATCAGCCGTGAGCTGAGTGCGGATTTCATGGCCGCCGGTGGGCAATAGCTTGATATCAAGTAGGATGAGATCAGGTAGCTGGCGGCCGATAATCGTTTCAGCGGCGGCTCGGTCGGCGGCTGTTTGTACATCAAAGCCTGCCGATTCGAGCATGGTGGTAAGGGGGCGCAGATCGGCACAATCCAAACTTATGATCAGGATGGTGCGGTGTTGACCGCTCAGTGTGGCGTTGCTCATTATCACGTTTTTCGTATCATGGTTACCAATCATCCTGCCTCGTGCAACCTCTTCTTCCAGGACTACACGTAAAGAGCATGTTGATCAAGCATCTGATGCACCTCAGCTGCTCTTCTATCCCCCTTGTGGTGCGGTCCGATATGCCACCGGGCGCCGCTCTATCGTTTATTTGGCGATCGGCGGGAAAACAAGATCGGTGAATTCGCAAAAGCATGCCCATGGCGGGTCTCAATCAAACAATGGGCATAACGATATTTTCAGCCTGAAGTTTTCCAAGTCTTGATGCGGACCGGTTTTAAGCTTGCCAACGAAGTGTATCACCAATTTTCATACCAGCTGAGCAGATTGATAAATTTTTGCAATGAATTGATAGAGCCTCTTGCAAAAGTCTAATTTTACCTAAACTCAAGAAATTTCCAGTTTTAACAGGTGATCGGCAAACAGTGATATGACTCCAAACATACGGTGAGACATAACCCTCTGTGCACCCCTTACCATAACATTCCGGTCACCACATTCTTCCTTCAAACGACGGTTGAATCTCTCGTATGCGCCTGGGCGATCTATCGGCGATATCACCGCGCGCGCCACCGCGTTTCACAATGCCTGGCAAGTCCATGCAAGCTGATTGATCGGTTCCCAGCTCTGTGGGACACCTGAATTTACCGTCAAAGCACCCAGAAAAACGTGAAAAATCAGTGCTTGTCTGGTACTATTGAATCGTGCTGAATAAAACGATTGAATATCTCTGTTATGCCCGGATTTTTGATCAAAAACATCGATTTTCCACGATACCTGCCTGCAATTGGATGTGTTCCCGGTTCTCTCGAGCGGTCATTTCGTTCAACTCACCACGTCACGCGAGGTTGCCATGAAACAAGATAACCCTAAAGACCCCGTCAGGTGGGAAGAAGAGGTGTGGCCCTCTCATCCGTTGATGGAGCGCTCAGGTATCAGGCGGGATACGTATCTGAACTGCTGGTGTCCCAGTTGCGGCGCCTCGCTCAACCAGAATGGCAAAGCGGTGTTTCACATTGTCAACCGCACTGGCGAAGAAGGCATCAGCCGGGTATCTCCCTATCTCAATATCCTGGATCGGGAGAGCACCATCCAGGTAGACGACGATGAGGAATTGATAGATGTCCGTTGCATTCACTGTGGCGTATCGCTTATCGAGCCCGGCCGGCTCTGCAGGCAGGACCAGTGCAAAATGGTCAGAGTACATTTTTCCGTTCAGGATTCAGGCAGATTGTCGCTGATCTTTTGCGTTCGCCGCACCTGCCGCTGGTACACCATGAGCGAGGAAGACAACGAACGGCTTATAATCGGCGAAAGTCATGAGTGGTAGTACCCCGAGGCGCAGAAACTGGACCGTGTCCATAACCGGTGCCCTGCTGGTCGCCATCATAACCGCTCTAATCGGTTTCATGAAAGATGAGGCATCGACGGCAACGGATAGATATTACCTGCGTAACACCGCCGGCAATGTCCTGTTCGACCATGGCAGACACAGTGAGGATGCCGATGCATGCGCCGCCTGTCATCACACACTGTTCGGCGCCGAGGTGGCAATCGGTTGTGAGGAGTGTCACGATTCGTTTGCGGCCGAAGAATTCGAACATGGTGAGCTGAGCGAATTTCATGGCTGGGATTGCGCCACCTGCCATGAGCAGGCGGAAGATGATGAGCAGGCCGCCTCGTGCCGAAGCTGTCATCCCGCCAATCAGGAGAGTGAGAGCCGGTTGATCGACTGTGAAGAGTGCCACGATGAGGGGTATGAAGCTGACATGATGACGCATGACGAATACCTGGAGATCGATGACCACTCCTGCCTCGGCTGCCATGTTCCCGGCTCGATTGCCGAGGTTTACCATCAGAGTTGCACGCCCTGTCACCTGGAAGCGGCCTATGAGAGATTTACCCGTGCCGACGGCAGCGTAAATTGCGGTGGCTGCCATTTACGATGAAAAAGGCCGCACCAATGAAAGCATTGCTGAATCTGATCGGAAAAAAACCAGCCATGGCGGAGATGGTCGATTACGATCCCGTCATCCGTGAGATCGGCGATCCGGATCAGATTACCCTGCCGCTCGAATACACCGGGCAGGTTCGCTATACGCCTATCGTTACGGTCGGTGATCGAGTGCGCAAGGGGCAGGCAGTCGCCACCTCGAGGTACGGTAATACGGTCATTGCCTCCATCAGCGGTATGGTCAGCGCGATTACCTCGGTCTGGACTCCGCAGTCGGTACATGCACCGGCAATCGTCATCGACAAGGATGAAAGTCCACCACTTAACCCGGAGGAGCTGTTTACCGGGCCGGCGCCCGCCGGGGACAGTGAGGCCGCTCTGCTGCGTCTGCGGGCGGCCGGTGTGGCGCCGCCCTGGGCATTGCCGGGACGTGAGTGGGAAGAAGGTAAGATGATCGAACTGCCCCGGATTGAGACGGTTATCATTACCGGGGTGCGTCAGGAGATAACGGTGCTCACTTCACAGCTTCTTGCCGACCAGCAACGGGACAAAGCGGCGGCGGCCCTGACCCGGATCGGTACGCTGCTGCCCGGCGCCCGTATCTGCCTCACCGTGCCGGATACGTTTAAGCATTGGGCCGATGCATTCTTTGCGGGGATTGCGGAACTGCATTATCTGCCGCCCTCCTACCGTGGCCGAATCGAGCGTGAGGTGGTTGCCAAGATTCTCGGCTATAGAATTCCCAATCGCCTGAGCTATCGCGACCATGGTGTGGCGGTGCTCGATATGGAGTATCTGCTAGCCCTGATCGATGCCTTGGACGGCAAAGCCGCGTTAACCCATAAGTGCATGACGATCAGCGGCGCCGGTCTGCCCCGGGCAATAACCGTGCGTTTCCCGCTGGGTAGCTCCCTGCGTCATATTCTGAACAGCCAGGGCCTGAGGTTTTCCGACTATACCCGCTCGGTGATCGACGGGCCCATGAAAGGGGTTGCCCAATTCACCGATCAGACACCCATCACCCATTATAACGGCCTGCACCTGATATCCGGCGATGTTGCGCCCTTTGATCCCATTGCCCCCTGCATAAATTGCGGCCGCTGCACCCGGGCGTGTCCGGTGGATATCCAGGTGCACCTGATCAACCGGATGGTGGAGTTTGACCAGATCGAAGCGGCCCGCGGACTCAGCCCGGAGGCGTGCCATGAGTGCGGACTCTGCGCCCATGTTTGTCCGGCCCAGCGGCCCATTGTGCAGCTGCTCCATTTCTGCAACCGCGATATGATTCATGGTGAGCGCTATACCTGGACGCCGGGAGGTATCTCATGAAAGAACTCAAAATGTTCCGACCGGCGCCCATGGATGCCAGCCGGCTTGACCTTGCGGTGGGGCCCCACTACCGGCTTGGTACCGGACTGGCCCGGGTTTATCAATGTTGGGTAATTGCCTTGATGCCGGCCGTGGCGGCAAGCCTGTTTATGGTGGGTCCTTCGGTTTTGCGGGTGTTTGGGTTATGCGTATGTTTTGCGGTGATCATCGACTATCTGTGTGAGAAATGGGCTCCTTCCCGAGATTTGACTTCCAACTGGAGCAGCGTCAGCCTCGCTCTGCTGCTGGCATGCATGCTGCCGCTCAATGCCCCCTGGTGGCTGATCCTGGTGGGATGTCTGGTGATGATCGGGGTCGGCAAGAAACTTTTTGGCGGGGTGGGCGCCTACCCGGTTCAGCCCGCTGTGCTGGCCGTGGCCATGCTCCAGCTCTCCTGGCCACAGCGGATGGATTACACCGCCGCCATGAAAGATCTGGACTGGTCGGTGGCAATGATCGAGCCGTTACGGCTGGCCAAAACAATGGGAGCCGACGGCGCCGCATATTACCAATTCTACGACCTTCTGGTCGGCTATCAGGTGGCCGGGATCGCCAACGGCATGGTCTTGTGGCTGTTCATCGGCGGTCTGTTTTTGCTGTTGACACGTGAGATTCAATGGCAGGCACCGGTGGGGTTCATGCTTGGCATGGTGCTGTTCGGCTCCCTGATGCATTGGTACAATCCGGCAACCGTTGCCTCGCCGTTTTTTTATCTGCTCAGCGGCGGCACCGTTTTTATGGCGCTTTTTCTCATAACCGATCACACCACCTCGCCGGTGAACCATCGCGCCCTGTTTATCTATGGACTGCTCGCCGCCCTCATCCTGATTCTGATCAGAGGGTTCAGCCGGCATGTGGACGGCATGGTGTTCGCCGTGCTGCTGGTGAACCTGTGCACGCCATTGCTGGATATGATCAGACCGAAAACGATAGGAGCCGGAGATGTCTGAGATCACCCGCATGGTTCTCGTGTTGTCGGTAATTGCCGGAGTCTGTTCGGCGGCATTGACCTCGGCCAACTACCTGCTTGCCCCCTATATTGACCAGCAGACCGATTTTTATGTGCGCGGCCCCGCTCTGGCACGGCTTTTTGATACCCCCGCCGAGGAGGTGCTGGGCAACAAGGTTGTCATTGCCCATGGGACGGGTGAGGTTCCGGTCTTTTTCATTATGGAGGATGACCAGGTTTCCCGGCTTGCCGTGGAGGCCGTGGGTACCGGCGGTTACGGCGGTGATCTGCTGCTGATGATCGGTATCGATCTCATCAACAACCGGCTGACCGGCATGGAAACGGTGAGCCACAGTGAAACGCCGGGGTTGGGAGGCCGTATCGAAGAGGAAGGATTCCGCCGCCAATGGCGGGGATTGTCGCTGGATCAACCGGTGGCGACCACCACTGAGGGAGGAACCATCGATGGTATCAGCGGGGCCTCCGTTACCTCCCAGGCGGCAACCAGGGGAACCAACGCGGCGCTGGATTTTGTCCGTGGCAACAGGGAGTTGATCCTGGCGGAGATTGCCGGATTATAGAGGAGAATATGGTGATGGCACAGCTCTATCTGGATACCTTGACCGGCGGCTTGTGGAAGCGCATTCCGCCGTTTCGCCTGGTGCTGGGGCTGTGCCCGGCCCTGGCGGTTACCATGTCGGCGGAAAACGGCCTCGGTATGGGAGTGGCCACGGCATGCGTCATTATTCTCTCCAACGGAGTGATTTCGGCACTGCGAAACCTCATACCCCACAAGGTGCGCATCGCCTCCTATATCGCCATCATCGCCACCCTTGTTTCCATCGTGGAAATTGTCATGAAGGCCTTCTTTTTTCCGCTTTCCCAGCAGCTTGGCATCTACATTCCGCTCATCGTCGTCAATTGTATCGTTCTTGGCCGTGCCGAGGGATTTGCCGCCAAGAACCCACCGCTGCTGGCCATGGTCGACGGCTTGAGCATCGGTATTGGGTATGGGCTGTCCCTTACCCTGATCGGCTCCATCAGGGAGATATTGGGGGCCGGTACCTGGTTCGGCCTGCCGCTCTTTGGTGAGAGCTTTGAACCCATGAGTTTTTTTGTATCGGCGCCGGGCGCCTTTGTCACCATCGGCATCCTGCTGGCCGTGCAAAATCTTTACTCCCGCCGGCGCGGTGAGAAATTCATTCAGGGGTAACCAGGGCGGCCATGGATCTCTTCTACCTGTCGGTCTCGGCAATATTTGTAAATAATATCCTGCTTGCCCAATACCTGGGAAACTGCCCCTTTCTCGGGGTTTCCAAAAAACTGGAAACCGCGCTGGGTATGGCCATGGCGGTGGTTTTTGTGACCATCATGGCGGCTATCTGTACCTGGGCCGTGTTCACTTATTTTCTCAAACCCTACGGCCTGGAGTTCCTGCAGACCTTAAGCTTTATTCTGATTATCGCCTCGCTGGTGCAGCTGGTGGAAATAATCATGAAAAAGCAGAGCCGGGTGCTCTATAACGCGCTGGGCGTCTATCTTCCGCTTATTACCACCAATTGCGCGGTGATGGGAGTGGCCCTGCTGGTTGCCAGGAAAGAGTATGGGTTTATCGAGATGCTGGTCTTTTCCTCCATGAGCGCCGTGGGGTTTGGCCTGGCATTGATCGTGTTCGCCGGTATCCGCGAACGATTGATGATTTCAGCGGTTCCCCAGTCGCTGCGGGGAACCTCAATTGCATTGATTACGGCCGGCATTATGGCGCTGGCCTTTATCGGTTTTCAGGGAATGGCGTAGAACCCTGGCCCGAAGAAGCGTTATTTCAGGAGTTGTATCGTGTTTATCCCAGTAATTCTGTTAGTTTGTATCGCCGCTGTTGCAGCCGTTGTTCTCGGCATCGCGGCCCGCGTATTTTATGTTGAAGAGGACCCCCGCGTCGCGGCCGTCACCGATCTGCTGCCGGGCGCCAATTGCGGCGGTTGCGGCCAGGCCGGCTGCAGCGCGGCGGCGGAGGCCATGGTAAACGGGAAAATCGAGGTTAATTCCTGTGTCGTCGGCGGTACCGAGACGGCCGAGGCAATTGGTGAATACCTCGGCTATGACGTCACCGGCGCTGAGCCGACATTGGCCTGCTCGAGTTGCGAAGGCGGCTATCGGGCGGCGAGAAAATTTGACTATTCAGGTCTGCGGGACTGTCGTGCGGCGCTGCAGCTCTATCATGGATTTCTGCGCTGCGAAAACGGCTGTCTTGGCCTTGGTTCCTGCGTGCGGGCTTGCAAATTTTCAGCCATTACCATCAACCCCGACAGCGGTCTGCCGATTTTTGATCCGGAGCGCTGTGTCGGCTGCGGCAGTTGTGTGGAGGTGTGCCCCAAGGGAATTGTCAAACTGGTGGGTGAGACCACCAAGATCCTGCACTGGAATCAGTATACCCAGTGCCTTTCACCCTGCCGGCAGCGCTGCCCCGCGCAGATCAATATCCCGAAATATCTGGGCCACGCCCGGCGTGGTGAATACGCTGCCGCCCTGCGTGCCATCAAGGACAACAATCCGCTGGCCGTCGCCACCGGCCGGGTCTGCCCGGAGCTGTGCGCCACCGAATGCCGGCGTACCATTAACGACGACCCTCTGGCCATTAACTCCATCAAGAGATTTCTATCGGACTGGGAACGCAATTCCGGCACCCGGCTGGCCATGCCGGTGGCCGCCGACACCGGCAAGAAGGTGGCGGTGGTGGGTGGGGGCCCGTCCGGGCTGAGCGCCGCTTATTATCTGCGTCGTCTGGGCCATCAGGTTGATCTATTTGAACAGATGGAAAAACTCGGCGGCATGCCGTGGTACGGTATTCCCGAATATCGCCTCTCGGAAAAGCAGTATCAGTGGGATATCGACGGGGTCCTCGAGCTTGGGGTAACCGCTCATACCGGGGTCAAACTGGGAGAGGATTTTACCATTCGTTCCCTAAAGGCGATGGGCTTTGATGCAATATATCTCGCCCTCGGCTGCTGGTCCGGCCGGTTGCTGCCGTTTGAGGGTAAGGAACTGGCGGGAATTTACAGCGGCATCGATTACCTGCGCCGTTTCCATACCGACGAAGAGATAATCCGGGGCAAAAACTATATCATTATCGGCGCCGGCAACGTGGCCATGGACTGTGCCCGCTCTGCCCTGCGCACCGGAGCGGCGAGCGTCGATCTGCTGTTTCGGTTCTCACGCGATATGATGGAGGCCAACGCCCATGAAATCATCGATGCCGAGAACGAGGGGGTACGGATGCACTGTCTGGTGTCACCCATGAAGTTTATCGGTGAGAATGGCATGCTGACCGGTATCCAGGTGCAGGATGTCACCCTTGCCCATCAACCCGGTAAGCTGCCCGACTGCATACCGGTGGCGGGGACGGAGCGGATAATTCCCTGCGATATCGTCATTCAAGCCGTCGGCCAGGGCGCCGATATCGATGCCATTGTTGAATCGGACGGGCTCGCGAAAACCAGATTCAGCACCATCGACGCTGATGAAGATACCCTCGAGACCAATATCCCCGGGGTCTTTGCCGGCGGTGACTGTTTTTCCGGACCGGGGCTGATGATCGAGGCGATTGCCGCCGGCCGCTTTGCCGCCCGCTCCATCCATTACTACGTGACTACCGGTGAGATTCCGCTGATCGAAGATCGGCAGCGGGAAATGATGCCGCCCTCGCTGGTGGACTCGCTAATCCATGTCTCACCACGCGCTTCAGCGGCCCACAACCCGGTAATTCCGATAGCGGAACGAATCGGAACATTTGCCGAGGTGGAGGGCACCATCAGTGAAGAGCAGGCTACCACCGAGGCTGAGCGTTGTCTTAACTGCGGTATTTATTGCTACGACCAGGATGATCTTGACGAAGACCAGATACGAATTTCCGCCTCATGCCCCAATGAGCCGCATATCGTCGAGAAGGTGGAGAAGATAACGGTTTCGGCGTGAGATGGTATCAGATAAATTTCTGAGAAGTGTTTGCGGGGGACGTCCGGGTTCATCACCCCTCTCATCACTGTGTGATCGAGTACAATAAAAAAGGCCTGCCGGGTAATCCGGCAGGCCCTTTTACCTAATCCACGTCACCGTACGGTGACGGGCTCAGTGTATACTGGTTAGTAATTTACCATGAAGTCAACACGGCGGTTCTTTTGTCGGTTTTCCCGGGTATCGTTGGGATACGCGGGATCCAGCTCACCTCTCCCCTCCGCGGTGAGGCGGTCGGCGGCAATACCTACCTCATTAACGAGGAAATTACGAACCGCATTGGCGCGCCTTTCGGACAGTCCCTGGTTGTATGCTTCCGGTCCGGTGCTGTCGGTGTGACCGATAATGGTCACTTTAATTTCCGGATATGCATCGAAAACAATCTTTGACTCAGCGAGTTCGGGCTTTTCTGAATCACGGATAGCGGCGCTGTCGAAGTCAAACAACACCTCGGCCGGACGCGACCAGCAGCCGCGCTCGTCAACCGCAATACCCGCCGGGGTATTCGGGCATACATCAATTTCGTCAATAATACCATCACCGTCTGTGTCGATCACCGCGATTGTTTCAGTGGGCGTTACCACTACAAGCTCCTCCTCAACAACGACAACGGGGACTCCGTACGCGGCAAGGATTACCTGCCATTCATTTGCGTTGTATGCGGTGGAGGTGCCGCCGAAACTTACCGAATCACCGGAGGCGGTTGCATAGTTGAGCCAGCCCATTGTTTCTTGCACCATTTGCGGGTTGATCTCCAGCCCGTAAGCGGTAAGAATCTCATGGTATTGTGCCGGGGTAAACGCCATGGCGTTGTTTTTAAAACTCACCGAGTCACCGCTGGCAACGGCATAATCGGAAGGCACCGTCTGGGCCGCTTCCGGACTCATACTGATATCGTACATCTCAAGTACGCTGTTGAGCTTTGTGGCCGTGTAGGCGGTGTTTGGGCCGCTCCATCCAGGCGTTACACCGGCGGGCGGCTCGATTGCCATGGCCGGCACGGCAAGCAGCATAACCAGTGCGCAAAACAAAAGCTTTTTCATGTTCACTCCTCCTCTTTCTGATCTGATTATTATTCGTTTTCAACTTCCGCTCATGGAAGTCGTTTACATCCAATAGTTATTATACACGGCTGAGTAAAAATCAAGTGTCGCCTTTAAGGTAACCTTTAATTGATGATGGAGTGTGTTCGGTACCGCCCAAGCCATGTATAATCGCGTATGATAATGATAAAGCGTCTTGTTGCAACCTGTTCCGGTGGGAGAAAGCGCATAGCCAGAAATAGTAAGAGACAACTACGGGAATATTGCAAAAAGGCCTTCTCGCCCAATCTCACCGTTGCTCAAATAATCTCATGCCGGCACAATCACTATGGTGGCGGTACCATGTTCCTCGCGCCCGATCTTACACGAACTTTCTCATGTTGCAAGGCTCTCTTCAATCCGGCTGTAACCATGGCGGACCAAATCATCTCCGGGCAATCACCAGATAGTTGTAGCAAAATTGGTTGAATGTGCGGATATCTCTAAAGCCGCGGCGTTTAAGGTCGTCGGCTACCTGGCGTTCATCAACCCGGATGGCCACCGACGGTGCAATTTCCATCTCCTCCTTGCGCCAATCGGAAATGGCAATAGCTGCCCCTTTTTTCAGAACTCGATGAGCTTCCCGCACGGTGGCTTCGGCATCGTCAATCTCGTGGTGCAGGTTAACCATCAGCAGGAAATCAACGCTCTCATCTTCCAGCGGGACGACCCCGTCATCCATAATAAGGGGTTTGATCCGCGGGTAACGGGGCACGACATGCTCGGCCATCCATTCTACCATCACCGAGGAGACATCGAGGGCATAGATGATGCTGTTGGTAAACAGTTCGGCAAAAGCGCGGCTATACAATCCGGTTCCGGCGCCAAGATCGACAATCACCTCGGGCTCGACAAGGCCCGCCCGGGTTGCGATAAAAGAGACCGGCAGCTCACTCAACCGCTCTGGGTTGTTGAGCTTTTCAAGTTTTGCCGGATTGAATCGTTTGCTTGCCATAAGGTTTTGCTCGGTTTTCAGGTTTTGCCGGGTGGTATCCGGTAGGTGGTGAGGATGATGCCGGTGACGATCAAGGCGATGCCCGGGAGGTGATAGGGATACAGGCGCTCACCCAGAAAAATAACGGCTAAAATGGTGGAAAATACCGGCATCAGATGAATGAAGGGTCCCGCCTTGTTGGGGCCCACCGAGCGCACCGCATGGTTCCAGAATAAAAAGGCGAGCACCGAGGCAAACAGCCCCACATAAACAATGGTGGCGATGGTTGCCGGGGTGAGGGCAAAGCCGGTTCCGGAGACGCGTTCAAGCAGGTAGAAGGGGGTCAGCCCGGCCAGCCCGACGATGACGATGCCGGCCTGATAGGCGTATGGGTGCAGCTCTTTTGGATAGCGCTTCAGATTGGCCGAGTAGCAGGCCCACAGCACGGCGGCCAGCAGTACCAGCAGATCACCGCGGTTCATGGTGAGTTCCAGCAGGGTGGCAAGCGATCCCCGGCCGATAATCAGCCATACCCCGACCAGTGAAGTAAGCACCCCGCACCCCTGGCGAATGGTGAGGGCGTCGCGATAAAAGAGCCAGGAGCACACCGCGATCAGTACCGGGATGCAGGAGTTGACCAGCACCGCGTTGATTGCCGTGGTAGACTGGACGGCCAGATAAATGAGGGTGTTGAAACCGGTCACCCCGAGCAGCCCCTGGATGATGATGAAACGCGCTTGACGACGTGCCTCACGGCGCTGCAGCCAGAGTTTGCCCACCGCGAACAGGCTCAAAATGGCCAGCGCCACGCTCCACCGCCAGAACGACAGGGCCAGCGGCGGGATTTCGGCATGCATGCCGCGGCTCAGCACGAAGTTGCCGGACCAGAACAGGGCGGCGCAGGTCAACAGTAGGTATGGCATTGTATGGTATTAGGTGTTGGGGCGTCTCGGCACCGCACCATACACCCGCGTTCATATTATGCCAGAAAATTGTTGGCCGGATTACTCCCGGCTCGACGGATAAAACGTGAGCGGCTTTTCCGGCGCTAATCGCCGGTACCCGCCACGAGGTCTTTCTATAATTTTTGCTCGCCCGGCCTGCTGAAGAACAACTCCCACACCTTTTTCCTGCCGATCACCGCGCTCAGCTCACGCAAGGAAAAAAACGGCAGAAACGCGACAAACACGATAAGTCCATGGGCCAGCATCTCGTATGGTGAGCGGTGCACAATCGCATGCACCGCGCCGGCAAACCCGTCCCGTGTATGAAACTGATGACCACTATTTCAACGCCCCGGAACAAGACCACCCACAAGGTGAATACCACCGTTTTGTGCAGTGTCCGGAAAATCAATGGGTGGGTGTCGGCCTTGCGGCCCAGCCGCAACAGATCGCCGATCATGATGACCTTTGCCAGGATGAGCGCCTTGATGAGGCTGATACCGTAATTTTCGTAGCCAATATCATACTGCGCCAGCAAAAGCCGTTTATACCCTACGAATACGCCAAAAAAGAGAGCCAGATAGACAAAATTGATCAAATAGGCGCCCAGTTCGGAAGCAAGTTTCTCTTTTAGTGCGGCTCTGTTCATCTGCGGTTCTCCGATTTATTATCCGGCCATGTTGCAATGGTTTCCCTATGTTTCATCTCTCGGGCTGTGATCCTAAAACCAAGCCCGGTAAACCGCCACTGTTTTGTTGGTGGGCGGCTTTTGTATCATGGTAGAATAACCTTCCATGCCAGGCGTTATCAGCTTGGTGATAACAACCATGACAATCATGAGGTGCTGGATGTCATGGTCCCGTCCCTGCTTGACGAAGGGCTCTACTATCCTGATGGGCAGATTCTCGAAGAGGTCTACGTATACGGATCGTATACCCAATCCAAGATGTACATGCATAACGTGCGGTGCAGTGATTGTCATGACATGCACTCGCTGAATCTTCATGCCGAGGGTAACGAGCTCTGTCTCCAGTGCCATCGGGGCGCGGTCTATGATCAGCCCTCACATCAATTCCACAAGCGCGAGCATGAGGGCAAACCAAGTGACGGATACCTCTGTGTCAAGTGTCATATGCCGGGCCGGACCTATATGGGCATCGACTACCGCCTCGACCACAGCCTGCGCGTTCCCCGCCTCGATCTCAGTCTCTCGCTCGGCACGCCAAACAGCTGCAGCAGCGTGGGCTGCCACGACGACAAGGAGCTGAGCTGGGTGAACGATGCCTATACCCGCTGGTACGGACAAACCCGACCGCCTCATTACGGTGAAGTCATTGCCGGGGGACGGCAAGGCGCCCCGGAGGCGGAAACCCCTTTGCACACCCTTGCCGAGGATCCGCTGGTGCCCGCCATCGTTCGCGCCACCGCGTTGTCACAGCTGCGTCAATACCCCGGCGCTGAGATCACCGAATTGTTCAGCCGGCTGCTGGACGATGATGATGCCCTGATTCGCCATACCGCCATCCGCTCACTTGAAAACAGCGACCGGGATACCAGGCTGCGCCTGATTGCGCCCAAGCTCTACGATCCGGTCAAGGCAGTGCGCATCGAGGCGGCGGTGGCCCTGGCCGGACTGGGCGATGATGAGCTGCGCGAAGATGACCGGCAGCGATTTGCCGAAGTGCTTGAGGATTACCAGCAGGACATGCGCTACAACGGCGATTTCGCCCCGCAGCACTACAACCTCGGCAACCTTGCCGCTGCTTTGGGCGATGATGAGCGTGCCGTGTCACACTACGAGGCTGCCCTGGCTATCGACGAACAATTCTTTCCGGCCCGGGTAAACCTGGCCATGCTTTACAATCGGCGCGGTGACAACGACCAGGCGGTGGCTCAGCTCCGCCGGGTGGTGGCGGCACATCCGCTGCAATACGAGGCCGCCTACAGCCTGGGGCTGCTGTATGCGGAAATGGGCGATTTTGAAGAGGCGGCCGTGCAGCTTGGGCGGGCCGCCGACGGCATGGCCGGTTATACCCGGGTGCGCTACAATTTCGAGCTGGCCCTTATGAAGCTGGGGCGCTGGGCGGAGGCGGAGCAGGCTTTGCTGATGGTTATTGAGTTGGAACCCGGCAACGAGCCCTATTTTTCAACCCTGGCCAACCTCTATCTGGGGTTCGGCATGCAGCAGCGGGCCAGACAACTGGCCGAATCCTTCCTCGCCTTGCATCCTGATCATCAGGCGGCGGCCGAGCTGTTTGCCAAATAAGTAACTACCAAACAAAGGTGGGCTCGTAAAAACCTCAATATTGCCTGCTATCGTCATTCCCGCCCCCGATAACAACACTCAAGGGCAGGCTGCAGTGGGAATCCAGTGATATGCCTCACAAGGAAAATCTGCTTGCATCAAAACCGTACATCCTGAGGAGGTGACACCGTGATCCCTTTCTTAATTTCGTACGGTTCATTCACAGGCGCAACAATCCAGGCCTGCTCAGGTCTGATGTCACTGACCAGCTCATAAAAACCTCGAGAGGGCTTAGGTGCCTTGGAAAGCTTACATTCAAGCAAATGACGTTTTCCGGCACGTTCAAGCATAAGATCGACCTCCGCACCGTTTGATGTTCTGATAAAAGAAGGGTGCCAGCGATCATACTCCGCGATGATATTTTCTATGACAAAACCTTCCCAGGAGCTCCCGGCTACGGGATTTGCCAGGAGACTGTCATACTCCTCAATATCACGCAGGGCATGAAGAATTCCGCTGTCCCGCAGGTATACCTTGGGTGATTTAATCAAGCGTTTTTTCAAATTAGTTTCAGCCGGTGGAAGGATCCGGATCATGTAGGTTTTCTCAAGGATGGCGAGATATTTTTTCAGCGTGGGGATGGAGATGTCAACTGCTGCCGCGAGTTTATGGTAATTTACGGTTTGTCCATGATAGTGCGCCAGAAGAACCCAGAGTCGCTCGATTACAGGAGTCGGGATGTTGAAGCCCAGGCTTGGAATATCGCGCTCCATGAAGGTGCGGATAAAATCGAGCCGCCACTCGAAACTGTCTAGGTCATTGCCTGCTAGAACACTTTCAGGGAAGCCCCCTCTCAGCCATATATCATCCCACGATTTTATATCTGCTGCTTCTTTCAAAAGAAAAGGAGTGAGGTCAATGTAGGCCAGGCGGCCGGCAAGTGATTCGGTCGACTGTTGTAACAGGTCCCTGGATGCTGATCCCATGATAAGAAATCTTCCAGGCCTGCGGTCTTTGTCTATTTCGGAGCGCAGTACCGAAAAAAACTCTGGGATTAATTGAATCTCATCAAGGCAGATAATCTTATTCCGATAGCGCTCAAAAAAGAGCTCCGGCTCGGTTAATTTATTTCTATCAACCCTGTTTTGCAGGTCAAGGTAAACGGAATCAGATTTTTTAAGCAGAAATTTTGCAGTTGTTGACTTGCCGCACTGTCTGGGGCCGAGAAGGGCTACTGCCGGAGCGCGTAAAAGCGCTCTATTGATTTTTTCCTCTGCGAGCCGCCGAACGTATCCATTCATATCAATAAATGATTATTCTGTTTTGCATTATTGTATTCAGGGGCAAGTTGGTTTGTCAAGGAAAAACCCTGGTTGCAATCTATTGGGTGGGGAGCGGGTGACATGCTGCCATCAGCATGACGGCGGTGGCTTTCAAATAAGTGATCGCTTACCCCTATGAGCGCAGCATCTCGGTTATGGCATTGCCTTCCCAGAGCCAGTGGGGAGTGATGTTCATCAGGTGGGCGGCGGTGGGGGCGAGGTCGATGACGGAGACCGGACGGCTGATGGTGAACCCCGGGGTGATCCTCTCGCCATGAGCGATAAAGGGAACGGTGAGCACCTCCGGTGTCAGCTGCTGATGATGGCTGCCGCTGCCGCCGTGATCGGCCAGCAGCAGGGTGGTGTAGTCGCTAAGCACACATTCTGTGGCAAGGGTGTCGCGCAGCCGGCCGATGGCCCGGTCGGCGATGGTGATTGCCTCTATATAGGACGCCGACATCCAGCCATGCTCATGGCCGGCCTTATCGACTCCTTCCAGATAGACGAAACTCAGATCGAAGCGGGTGGTCGCTATCCGCCGGCCGGCCAGTTCGGCGATGATCAGATCACCCTCGGGATCAGCAACGGTATCGATCAGATGTGATTCCGCCAGTACCCCCGGCGGGGCCAGGTTGCGCAGATGTTCCCAACTGTAGAAAGCGGCAGAGGTGCGGCCATGGTAGCGGGCCAGCTCGAACAGGCTGACGGTGTCCGGCGATACCCCCGGACTGGCGCTGTTGACCAACACCCCGTGATTGAGGGGTGTTCTGCCGGTGAAGATAGAGAAATGGGCCGGCAGGGTGATGGGGGGCGATACGGTTTGGGCGGCGAAGGTGTGGGCGCCGGTGGCCACCAGATGATCAATGACCGGGGTATCGGCCGCCTCGATACCATCGGGGCGGCAGCCGTCGATGATGATGATGAGAACCTTGTTAGACATGGTAATCAGTTGATTTCCGCTACCCGGTGGCAGGCGGCGTAGTGATGCGGCCGCCACTGTTTCCATTCAGGTTCCTCATCAATACAAATCTGTTTGGCATACGGGCACCGGGTATGAAACCGGCAACCGGGCGGCGGCGCGGCCGGATTGGGGATTTCACCGGCGAGCTTGAGCGGATTGAACTCCCGGTCAAGATCGATGGTTGGCACCGCCGACATCAGCGCCTTGGTGTAGGGGTGCAGCGGCTTGAAAAATAATTCCTTGGTGGGGGCCAGCTCGGTGAAGCGGCCCACGTAAAGCACCGCTACCTGGGTGGAGATATGGGCCACCACCGAGAGATCGTGGGCGATAAACAGATAAGTCAAACCCAGTTCCTGCTGCAGATCCATGAGCAGATTGATGACCTCGGCCTGGATGGACACGTCCAGGGCCGATACCGATTCATCGCAGACAAGGAATTTGGGGTGGGTGGAAAGCGCCCGGGCGATGCAGATGCGTTGCCGCTGGCCGCCGGAAAAGGCATGGGGAAACCGGCGCAGATGTTCGACATTGAGTTTGCAGGTAGCCGCCACCGCCCGGATCTGCTCGTCGATCTCCTGGCGTGAGCCGGCGTTGAGGCATTCCAGCGGTTCGGCGATAATGTCGCGTACCGTCATGCGGGGATTCAATGAGGCATAGGGGTCTTGAAAAATGAGCTGCATGTTGCGGCGGAAGTGTTTCAGGTTCGAGCCGTGCAGGGCAAGCAGATCGACCGGGTCACCATTGGCCTGAAACGTGATGCTGCCGGCGGTGACATCCAGGGCCCGCAAAATAGCACGGCCAATAGTCGTTTTGCCCGAACCGCTCTCGCCTACCAACCCCAAAGTTTCACCGCGGCCCAAGGAAAAGCTGACCCCATCCACCGCTTTAACGTGGCCCGCCACTTTGCGGAAAAGCCCTTTCGAGTAGATGGGAAAATGAACCCTGAGATCTTCTACCGTGATCAGCGGCGTTGTTTCCATGGGTATTACCGGTAGAGGTGACAGCGGACAAAATGGTTGGGCACTACCTCGGTACGCTCCGGCGCGAACCGCTCGCAGGTCCCATCTATCCGGTGCGGGCAGCGGGTATGAAAGAGGCAGCCGGCGGGCCGCTCCAGCGGGCTGGGGATATCGCCGGGCACTGACGAGAGGCGCGTATCGAGACGATCCAGGCTGGGAATCGCGGCCAGCAATCCCCTGGTGTAGGGGTGGCGGGCATCCTCGATGAGTTCTCTGGTGGGGCCGCGCTCGACGATGGCGCCCAGATACATTACCGCCACTTCATCGGCGATCTGGGCAATCACCCCCATATCGTGGGTGATGAAAATAATCGCCATGCCCAGTTCGGCCTGCAGTTCTCTCATCAGCTCCAGGATCTGCGCCTGGATAGTGACGTCCAGGGCGGTGGTGGGTTCATCGGCGATCAGCACGCTCGGATGGGTGGAGAGCGCCACCGCGATCATCGCCCGCTGTCGCATCCCGCCGGAGAGCTCGTGCGGGTATTGGTTGACCCGTAGCCCGGCGTTGCCGATGCCGACTCGCTCCAGCATATCGACGGCGACGTCGCGGGCTTCCAACTTGCTCATCTTTTTATTGCCGGCACGGATGCTCTCATCGATCTGGCTGCCGATGGTGGCGGTAGCGGCCAGCGGAGAGGCAGCGGCGTGGCGGTGCTGGCGCACCGCTTCGATAATCTGATTACCCACCGTGTACACCGGTGAAAATGATGCCATCGGTTCCTGGAAGATCATTCCCACCTGGCCGCCGCGGATGGCACGGATCTCCTTGCTGTTGGGTGAGAGCGGGGTGATGTTCAGGGGTTGAGCGGCGCCGTTCTGGTAAAAGAGTATCTGCGAGGTGGGCTCGATCACCGCGTTTTTGGGCAGCAGTTTGGTGAGTGCCCGAGTAGATACCGACTTACCGGAGCCGCTCTCGCCGACGATGCCCAGCGTTTTACCGCGGCGCACCTGATAGTTCACCCCGTCCACCGGGGTGATAAACCCTTCGTCGGTATGAAAGGAGACCCGCAGGTTCTTTACATCGATGAGCAGATCGTTGTCCATGGCCGTTTAGTGTGAGCTGACTGAGTAGGGATCGGCGGCGTCACGCAGACCGTCGCCCAGGATGGTGAAGGCAAGCACCGCCAGCACCACGAAACCGGCCGGGATAAAGAACCACGGCGCCTGCTCGATGGCCCGGATATTCTGGGCATCCTGCAGCATGATGCCCCAGGAGACGCTGGGCGGACGCAGGCCGAGACCGATAAAGCTGAGCGCCGTTTCACTTAGAATCATATAGGGAAAGCTGATGACCAGGTCGACAATGATATAGCTGGTGAAACTGGGCAGCAGGTGTTTGGTGATTACCCGCGACGCCGAGGCCCCGGAGAGCTCCGCCGCCAGCACGTAGTCCTCGCCGCGCTGGCCGAGCAGATGGCTGCGGGTACGCCGAGCCAGGGTTGGCCAGCCGATGAGCCCGAAGATCATGGTCATGGCGAAGTACACCTGAATATTTGACCACTCCTTGGGAAAGGCGGCGGCCAGCCCCATGTAGAGCGGTATTACCGGAATGACCCGGACGATCTCGGTGAGCCGCTGAATAACATAATCGATGGGGCCGCCGAAATAGCCCGCCACCCCGCCGATAATCAATGCCAGGACAAAGGCCACCAGCACCCCCAGTACGCCGATGGAAAGCGAGGTGGCGGTGGCAAACAGGGTGCGGGAAAAGAGATCACGGCCCAGCTCATCGGTGCCGAACAGATGCAGTTTGCCCTCATCGAGCCCGAACAGATGGATGTTCATGGGGATAAGGCCGAGCAGTTTGTAGGGCTCACCCTCCACGAAGAAATGTACGTAGCGTCTGGTATCGGGGTCGGCGGTGGCGATTTTGCGCAGGGTGACCGGGTCACGCTTGGTGGTGATGCCGTGGACAAAGGGGCGCAGAGAAACGCCGTTGGCGTCCCAAAATTTGGGTATTTGCGGGGCGCCCATAATGTATTCACCGTTACGGGCGGTAACCGAGTACGGGGCGAAAAAGTGGGCGAACGCGCCAAGAATCGCCATGATCAGCAGTACGACGGCGCCCAGCATAGCCAGCTTATGACGGCGGAAGCGCCACCAGACCAGCTGCCATTGCGAGGCAGTGTAATAGCGCAGGTCTTTTTCGCTTACCGTTTGTTCCGTGTTTATCTGTGTTGCAGCATCCTGGGCCATGGCATCACCCTTCCAGCGAAATTCTTGGATCAAGCGCCGCAAGGGCAATATCGGAGATGAAATTCATCACCACGATAAAAAAAGTGAGCATCAGCAGCACCGCCCCGGCCACATACATATCCAGATCCAGATACGACTGGATGAGCAGCTCACCAAGTTCCGGCAGACCCAGCACCAGAGCGACGATGGGCAGCTCGGAGAAGATCCGGTTCACATCAAAACCGATGGTGGAGACCACCGGATTGACCGCCAGCCTCGCCGGATACTTAAGCAGCAGTTTCCACTCTGGAATACCACGGGCTCGGGCGGCGGTAACCGAGAGTTTGTTGAGCTCATCGAGCATGGTTGCCCGCACCGTCTGCAATTGCAGGGCGGTGGCCGACCAGGCCAAAACGATGGCCGGGACGATCAGATGCTGCAACAGATCAAGCGCCTTGCCGACGCTCCAGCCCGCTTTTTCATACTCCGGGGAAAAGAGCCCGCCGATACTGGTACCGAACAGGGTCACCGAGATATAGAGCAGGATCAGCGCCAGGAGAAAATTGGGCAGGGCAAGGCCCAGATAACTCAGCACGGTGAGCGAATAATCAACCGCCGAGCGTCGGTGAATGGCGGCGTAGATGGCAATCGGGATGGCCAGCAGATAGGTAAGGACAAGGGTGGAGTAGAGGATTGCCAGGGTCATCCACAGCCGTTTACCGATAACGTTGTTCACCGAGGTTTCAAAGGCGAACGACTGGCCGAAATCAAAGCGGGTGACGATACCGCCCACCCACTGGAAGTAGCGCTGCCAGGCCGGCTTGTCCAGGCCGAACTGGATGCGGATGTTCTCTATATCGCCCTCCGTGACGTTGACCCCGGTGCCGGAAAACTTGCGAAAGGCGTAGCGGTCGGCATAGTCGCCGGGCGGCAGCTCCATGATCACGAAGACCATGATGGAGACAAAAAACATGGTCACCGCCAGGCCGATGAACCGGTGTACAAGAAAGCGAAGCATAATGTCCCCGTCCGATGAAAGAAGGGGCGGGGGCGATAACGCCGCCCCCGCGCTCTGATTCAGGCTACTGCTTTAAAAACCATTGCTTGGGACGGAAGGGGTAGGTCCAGTAGTAGTCGTAGGTCTTGGCGGTAAACTTCCTGAAGTTGCCGAGGTCATTACGATGCATGACCGGATCGACAACCTCACCCACAGTGCCGATTTTCCACAGGTTTTTGATGTGGATATCGACGATTTCCCCGCCCAGCCGGTCTGATTCCTCAGTCCCCAGAGGTACCTGGATGAATTTTTCGGCCAGTTCGTAGAGTTTCATCACATCTTCGGGCGGCTCGATGCCTTCGGTGCCGCCGGATGTCTTCCAGGCCGCCCAGCCAAAACCGTTGCCCGGGTTGAAGTAGTCACCAAAGGGCGGGATCATGGCGGTCACATCCTGGGAGATGGCCGGGGCGGCAACCCCGTCGTTTTTCCAGGTGGTGACCTCGAGGTCGTTGTTGTTGCCGGCGGCGCGGTACTCATCGGAGGATACCTCCTTGAGGTCAAGCCGGATGCCCACATCGGCCAGATAGTCGCGGGTCAGCTCATGCAGCCGTACCGGCGCGCCCTGATTCGAGTAGAGCAGCCGGATAATGAACGGCTTGCCGTCGGGACGTTCTAGAATGGTGTCACCGTTGGCATCGGTAAGACCCATCTCAGCGAGCAGTTGTTTGGCCCGCTCCGGATCGTAGTCGATAAAGTAATTTTTCTGTTCATCGGTGACGAATCCCACCGTCAGCGGCTCCACCGGCATGGACTGCATGGGTACGCCCTGGCCCAGAAAGACGATCTCGTTCATCTCATCACGGTTCATCGCCAGGGCCATGGCCTGACGGAAACGGATATCGTTGAATATCTCGCGCAACACCTCGTCCTTGACGGTGGTGTTGAAGGCGTAGAAAATGTTCTGGCCGAACGCCGGGGCAAGATCGACGGTGTAGTTGCCCTTGGCCTCGTTTTCCTTGAGCAGCGGAAAATTCTCGATAAAGAGCGCTTGCTGCTTGTAGGTCACCTCACCGTTGGTGATCTTGAGGTTGCTCACCTCCACGTCCTTGACGTACTGCTCGGAGATTTCGCTGATGTAGGGGAGCTGGTTGCCGGCGGTGTCGACGATATGGAAGTAGGGGTTGGCAACAAGCTCGCGGCCGGTGGAGGTGTCGGCGATGACGATGTGGGACTCCAGGGTCGGCACCACCACGTCATCGAACTCACTCAGCAACGGGGTGGGAATATCCTTCCAGTCTGAGCCGCCGTAGTATTTGGCGAGCAATTCGCCCCAGTCGGCAAGGCCCTTTTCGGCGGCCAGCGCATCGGCGTTTTCATTGTATTTGCCGTGGAACTGCATAAGAAAATGCTTGGGCTGGAAGGGCTGGCCGTAATCCACCGCGAACCGGTTGATGATGCCGGGGGTGGGCACCGGGAAGATGAACTTTACGGTGATCTCGTCAACCGCCTCGACCTTCATCGGTTCACCGGCAAACAGCCAGCGATCCGAGGTCTTTTCATAGACGTTGGGATCAAGAATCAGATCCTCGTACCAGAAGACGATGTCCTCGGCGGTAAACGGGGCCCCGTCAGACCATTTATGGCCTTTGCGCAGGGTCATGGTGAGCTCGGTGTAGTCGTCATTCCACTGCCACGACTTGGCCACATCAGGGACGATGGTCAGCAGATCGTCGCTGTAACGCACCAGATTGACGTGCCGGATGGAGAGCAGATCCGAGGTGCCGGACTCGGTGCCCTTGGACAGCCCCACCAGGGTGCCGCCGTAGGCGCCGATTTCATTATACGGGGCATACACCAGCGGCTCTTCCGGTAACCGCTCGGCCACCGGCGGCAGCTCGGGGTTGCCGTTGATCTGGGCGTTGAGTTCGGCAATGGCCGGATTTTCTGAAAAACTCAGGGTGCACTCTGCCTTTTCCTGGAACTCGGCGATCTCGAATTGATAGGGGTATGCTCCGGTGATTCCCTTATCATCAGCCACGGTCACGGCGGGACACTCGGCCGCCATAACCTGGCCGCCGCCACCCATGGGCAGGGCGCAGCTCAACAGGGCGGCTGAAGCCAGCACCCCCATACGGGTGCGCCACGACACCCGGTTCAGCAAAGTAGTACGCTTGTTCATGATTCATCCTCTCGCAATGTTCTTATGGAATGTGAAACGACGATAAAACGGCATTACACCGCACCCCTTTATACGCCCCCAATATTGAAAAACGATTAATTAATCGTTACGAATTGGTTAGCGCGGTGACGGCTGGTGACCACCAACTTTCTATAAACTGTCCCCGGAAAACGTTGGAAACGGCGGTTGGAGCAAGGTAAGCCCTCAGTACTTGAGACCTGATGGGGAAAAAACCATGGGAGAGCTAGGAATGGGTAACAAGGCGATGGCTTGTCACCTTTCACCCGGATACTTATGGGGCTGAGGGGTCTCGATCATTTACCCAGGCGGCAAAAAGGGTGTAACTAATTGCCAGGACGACGGCCCGACAAAAAGCCCGATGAGCCCGGAAAGCATCATTCCCCCGAGAGCGCCGATCAGGATGACGAGCATTGGGGCATCGACACCACGTCCCATCAAAACCGGTTTGAGGATACTGTCACAGCCGCTGACGATTAACGCCCAGATAAGGAAAAAAACGGCCGGCACGGTGCTGGCGAAGCTAAATACCCAGAGAGCAATGGGGAAAAGAATTAACAGCGGGGGCAATTGGATGACCGCCAAAACTAAAACGAGAACAGCCCATACCCCGGCCGCCGGTACACCAACCGCCATCATCCCGATCAACGCTAAGACAGCCTGTATAAATGCCACCCCGATAACCCCTTGCATTACCCCTCTGATGGTGGCCGTGCTCAGTGCGATGATCTTGGCGCCTTGTGTGCCGGCAAACTTTGATACCACTCTTGTCGCTATTGCAGTGCTCCTCTCAGCGGTGGCCAGAAAAGCCGCACTGATAGCAATCGATATAATAAAGAGCAGTACCTGTCCGATTCCACCGCTTATTGTGTCGAACAGGAATAGTCCTGCTTTTCTGAGTTGTGGGCCAAATTTTTCGAGGGCGACAGCCAGATTTGAAGAAGCAAGATTCCACGCCTCATAGACAGGCTCGCCGATAATCGGCCATGTTTGAACAGCGTCCGGTGGGGGCGGCACGACAATTTGTTCACCCTGCAGGTCTGCACTGAGCTGCTGGGCCATCTCAACGGAGGTCGATGCCAGTTTAAACGAGGCGATAAGGAGCAGGCCGATGGTAACAATCGCAAATAGGGTCGCCACTATTTTTCTCCTGCCACCGAGCCACCCGGCAACAATCCTTACAAGCGGCTCAACCGCAACGGCGATGATAATCCCCCAGGCAATCGGCATCAGAAAGGGGTAGACGATCTGAACGGCGATAACGATGAGCAGGAATAGAACGGAAATCTTTATGACTACTTCTATTATTTTCTTTTCAAATGAACGGTCGTCAGGTTGATTATGGTTCATCGCCTTACCTTAGTTGAGGATTATAGCGTCGGTTTCGTGCCGGTAAGACCGCTTCGGAGAACGGAGTGGTAAGCTCTCGTCCTTTTTCAGTAGTACCGGATGCGCCTGCCAGGGGCTCGTTTTTCCGCAATATCTGCCTGACAAAAAATCTTTACAGGGGGGAGTCCATCCCTGGCTTGCATATCGATGGTAACCACATATAATCAAAAACAAGCAAAAGCGCTGTATCCACGGCACAATAGTCTCCTGAAAAATCGGTTCCGCCGTAAGCAGGTCAGACAGACATAGATGTCCCCGTTTTCCTTGTGCGTTTTTTGTTTCTGGTAAAAAGGTTCTAGTCTATCTGGGCAGATATTTGGGAACTTTGCAAAATGGCCTTTTCGCCCAATCTCATCGTTGCTCTGAAAAATTTTATCCTCGGAATATCAGACATATGCCTGCGGCAAAATTTTCCTCACGCCTTGATCTTGAACGAAAATTCTCATTTTTCAAAGCTCCCATTTGTATTGAGGGGTGATCAGAGAACAATATGTAAATACCGCATCAAAACAGGTGCCGGCGAGCAGTTTCTCGCTCTGTTGATGCGCAATGTGCTGCCGAATGGCTTTCGCGGGAGCAGGGATTACGGCTTTCCGCGTCCGCGCAAAAAGCCGTTCATGTTCTTTTCCGGGTCTTTTTATAAACAGCGGCTTTATCTCTTTTGCCGACAGCGATTACCAAAATGACTATTTCTTCTTCAATTACCTCATATACCAGCCTGTAACCGCTAGCCCTAAGTTTTATTTTGTAGTGGTTGTCAAATCCTGAGAGACGACTCGAAGGGACATGGGGTGCTTCAATTCGATCTAATAATTTAGATTTGAATTGTTTTCGTATCGAGTTATCTAATTTTTCCCATTCTTTTAATGCAGTAGGGATGAATTTTAATTTATAGCTCATCAATATCCACTTCCACTGCATCTATTTTTTCATTTTGCCTTTCTTTTACAAGGAGACCTAATTGAAAATCCTCGATTTTCTCCAAAAGCAATTCATACGTTTCCGCGGGAATGAGATAGGCAGTTGGCTTGTTATGATTTAGGATTGCTATAGGTTGTCCATCGGACTGTTCGATAAGAGCAGATGGGTTTTTCTTTAACTCTGAGATACTTGCCGAGCAATTAGCTAATACGGATTCCATAATAGACCTCATAGATTAGGTTCATATTGCGACCTTAATATAGGTCATATATGTGTCCAATGCAAGGACAATTATAAGTTCTGTGAGGCTAGCGTGGCCTTCACCGGCGGGGATGGAGTGAAGTGGAATCCAGGCCGGTGTGCAAGTCATTGCTGGTATTGCTATCCGTACATGGTGAAGTCCGTGAACTCCTCGCCGTCGAACGACTGCGCGATGAGCGAATGCCCACCGAACATGCCATCATCGTCATAGAAGGCATCAACTGAGTCTCTGGAGAGGAAACCCAGATGCGTCAACCGGAGTCGTTTCCCGAATTCGTCTGAAGACAGGATCGGGGCGTCCTCGGCACGCCATTTGTCGTTGTAGTTGTCGAGGGCGTCGGTGCACACGCGCTCCCGTGCTCGCGACTCGCGGCGGCGAAGCCGCCGTGAACGGTGAGTTCACCTGCTTCGAGTACGAGAAGGTCAGGGGAAACGACTAGTTAAATGATCAATGTTGGTTTTGTCTTCCGATATTGTATCGTAGATAAATAATAGTATTGGGCTAAGTATTCCAATAAATATAGTAAGAAATGCAAAAGACCACTTATTCGTATTGGTAAATTTTGCCAATTTGAGTATCCATATAGATAATAAGAGATTGCTAAATACGCCGCTAAAAATTAGTATTAATTGGATATTAGAAAGAAAATCGCCGGGCGTTATAATTATAGCGTTTCGTAAAAAAAAACATGTTACGCATATATTAAAGAACGAAATTAATAACTCTAAAAATAATACTATGTTGAAAATAATAAACTTATATTCGCATGTACTTTTTTTGTGTTTCTTATGAAATATATAGGAGAAATATAATAAAACGCCAGTTACATTAAAAAATAACCCTGTCAATCCCCAAGTCAATTGTCTGCCGGTTCTTTTTGACAAATATATCAAATAGATAGATGATACTATGCCTCCTGAGTATCTAATGGCGGAGAATAACAACCAGCTTAAAAGATAGATATTGCTGAATGTTATACCTTTTTGCTCGAAAAATGCATCTATGGCGGATTTAAGTGAATAAGAAGCGAGGGCAGTTGATATGCCCCCAATTAATAAGGCAAATGAGACGACTGCTATAAACGAGTTAAAGTGTTTTTTATTTATCAATTCCATTGAAGATTTTGTGACTATTTATTCGCGGCGCCTCAATCGTGGCAGATCGGCGGGATCGATCAGGAGTTTAATGGATCGGGCTTGACCGGAAACTCGGCTGATGAGCCCCTTCTCTTCCAGTTTCAGGATCATCTGATGAACTGTCGGAGGCGTCGTACCGAAGAAGCGCTGCAAGTCGGCCTCCGCCGGCGCTCGACCGTGCATCGTAATGTAGATGTCGATAAACGCCAGGTATTGGCCTTGCTTCTCGGTAGGCTGCTCGCTCATTCGTTTCTCTCGTTAACAAAAAAACGAGGACAGACCAAGTTTTTCTCGTGGGCGCAGCGCACGGAGCACATCAGAGTCCCAGGAAGAATAGTGCCGGTAATGTTCATTTGCTGATCTTCATTTAGGTGATTTTTCTCCGATGTATACGGGGCACTAGCTTAGCTAACCGAAAAAAAGCGAGCGTAGCGAGTATTATGTCCAGTGGAGCTATTTGCTATACGATTTCTGCTTTTTTTAATTCATATGCAATAGTGTCCGCACTTAAATCCTGTTCATCTGGCCAGATGATTCCGCAAAAAAAAGGTTTTACCTGCTTAAAATATTCTATATCTTGCAATTGTTTAAATACGCCTTTCGATAAATATGGTTTAACGTCAAATACCCCGGTTCGACCATCAGATAATTCAACAAGTAAGGTATAATCATCATTTGCATTGACCTTTTTTACCTTTAACATTACTCACCTCAACGGTTCTATCTTATGTGGTTGCTGACCTTCGACTGCCAGCTTCCAATTTGCCATCAAATCCTCCTGATGAATTTCAACCCATGCTTTTATCAATTTTAGTTTCGAATTTGGCATTTCACCATTTATAACTTCACCTTCTGGTATTGAAATGACAGCATCATATTCAGCATAATTAGCATGAATATGGGGCATTTTATGTTCTTTATTATCAAAATAATACATGTAAATTATTATTCCATAAAACAGTGAAATAGTTGGCATTTTATTATCTCCATTGTCATTTACCGATCTGTTTTCAGACATCCATCAAACTGACTTCATGAATTATCAAGTTCTTTATCTGGAATGATTCTCGTCATGATAAAATATCCTCGGCTCACGGGTGGTCCAAAGCCTCGCATCAGTGGCGAAGCTTTGCTGCGTCCGGCTGCATGCGCTTGTGTGGGCCGGGCACGGCACATGTTCTTAAAAGTTAGTCAAGTGTAAAATAAGGTCAGTTACTTGGCAAGTCTTAAACCCAGCCAGATGGAGGCAAAGGGTGTAGCGTTGAGCAACGAGGTAGTGGCGACAATGCTTCGGGAGGAAGCCGCTTGGAAATTCGTGTACCGCGAACGTACAAGGTGACGAACAGGAATCGGTTATAAGGCGCATACGTCGGGACGAGTCCGCACAACAAGATAACGTCCTCTATCTATTATATGGCGTATCCGTAAACCCGGCACTCACGTACAGAAAGAGATGTGTTTACCCCGGGAGATCTCCCCTGTGCCACCTGGGAACTCCCCGGGGTGGACCTCTTTCTCCGCTGCTGTCCAACATCGTCCTTGACGAGTTGGATAAGAAATTGGAAAGCAGAGGGCAAAAGTTCGTCCGCTGCGCGGACGAATTTCATGATTTCTTGCAAAAGCCAGTAAGCAGCCGAGAGAGTGAAGTGGAGCATCACTGATTTCCTGAGGCTGAAATTGAAGCGTAAGGTCAACCAGGATAAAAGCGCTGTCAGCAGACCGTGGCTCCGTAAATCTTACGGTAAAGTGGGAAGATAAATATTACGTCCCCGGAATTACGCCGAGCACCATTTAAAGCGTTAAATATTCATTGTCGGTACCAGGCAATTATAATCGTCGCTGATCACCAGGTGGTGTGGGGGCTGGGGGAGAGATTCCCCCGGCTACCCGATTCGCTTCTGTGTGCCGGGCTATTCAACCAGCTCTGGATTGCCCGGCTTCCAGCTCTGGTCATAGAACGGTTCCAGTGGTCCATAGAGACGGAAGATCGTGTTCCAGGCCTTGCCAGGAACGGTCTGGATCCAGTTGTGCTCCATCCCCTCGGGGGCCTTCGGACCGAAGTAGATGTCGTAGGAGCCGTCGGCATTCGCCTTCACCTCGCCAAGGCTGTCGACCCCCGGGAAGCGCTGGTCGGTCTGCAGCATCGAACGGGTCTGATTGTCGTAGAGGGTGAACGACCAGAAATCCTTCGCCGGCACGTTCGGCGGCAGGTGGATCTTGCAGGTCTTGCTCCCGTCGAGGGCGTTGCCGTCCTTGTCGAGGTAAGCGATCAGGTATTGCGAGCCGACGCCAACATTCCGGGCGGCCATGGCCGGGGTGATCCCGGTGGCGTAGAAGTGCATGTAAATCCGGGCGTCATGGAAAATGCCACCGTTGACGAGGAAGTCGTAGCTACCGCCGGGCATCGGGTTGGTCCACACCCGCTCGCCGGGATAGACGTAGAAGCGTGGATCCCGCGGCCGGGCGGTGAGGGCCTGGGCGGTCACCGAGCCCACCTTCGCGGCTTCAGTGAGGATCTTCTTCATCCGCTCGTCGGGATTGAACTCCTTGCCCTTCTCGATCCCGATCGCCGCGAGCAACCCACGAACCTCAGGGCTGATCCCGTCGGTCGGCTCCGCCTGGATGGTGGAATTCACCTCCTCCCAATAGCCGTAGTCCATGCGGTGGATCGTGTTGTGTTCGTTGCCCGACACGTCGATGAACTTCATCTCCGGCGGGTTGTCCTTCTGCGAGAGCGGGTACATGCGGAACTTTGACTGGGTGGCCTCAACCGCCGGCTTCGTCGATCCATCGACCTGAAAGCCGCGCCAGATGACCCAGTTGCCGTAGGTCCGGGTCCTTGCCACGAAGTAACCTTCCGGCAGTTTCCCGTCGTAGCCGGGAGGCACGAGCAGGAACTTCCCACCCTGGCCCTTGTCGGGGCCGGCGTTGCCGAAATCCGTTACATAATGGAACCAGGCGTCGTCGATGATGCCGAGCACCTTGGGCGGCGTCTCGATCACCATCGGCTCGTCGCCAAGCTCGCACCAGACCCCCTGATAGATCGACACCGTGTTCGGCGTGAGCCACAGCGACTTGGAGTCCATCAGCTCCCGGAACTGAATCACGACCTTGTTCGGCTCGCCCAGCGAGCGGAGGCCGGACTCCATCGTCGCCATCGAGGCGATCGGCAGCGTGGCGAGAAAGGCCTCGGTCGCTCGGCGAAGGTCGAGTGCGTCGTAAATCTTCCGGGTCGTCTCCTTGTCGGGAACGGCATCGAACGATGTCAGGGTTCCCAAGTGGGTCTCCATCGTGTTCGGCGTCTCAATTCCTTCCGGAATCGGCGTCGTCATCTTCATCTTCGGCGGCTCGGCTGCCGACAAGGTTCCGGCGATGGCCAGAGCAGTCACGAATGTTATGAGTATTGTTTTCATATGGGGTCCTCGGGTTCGTATGGATGGGAACTTAATTAGCGAACACTAAAGCTCACTTGCCCAAAGTAAATTCACCTGTAAATTATTACCGATAGCACATTGTTTGAGAAACCAAGAAAGGTCGAATTCCTTTAGGGTTAAGTGAAGTGCCAGGTGTACGCCCGGCATGGGCGTGATCTTATGGGGTGCAAGTCCCCTGTATTTAAACCCAGTTACTGTCGTGATGACAGGAACATAAATACTGGTCGAAAGCAAGGGCGATCCCGCGAGGGCTCGTCTGGAGGAAGCTTGCGTACAACCTTATGGGCTGACGGACAGAAGGTTCCTGGAGAAGAAACTCAAGCTCACCGTCAACCAGGAGAAAAGCAAGGTGGCTCATACCAACGAGATCACCTTTCTCGGTTTTGCCTTCTCGGGCACCAAAATCCGCTGGTCGAATAACGCCTTTATACGCTTCAAACAGCGCATCAAGGAATTGACCGGACGGAGCTGGGGCGTCTCCATGGCGTATCGATTGTTCAAACTGGCAGAGTATCTACGCGGCTGGATGGGATATTACGGGATATCGGAACTCTATCGTCCCATACCCGAAATCGACCAGTGGCTGCGCCGCGGGATACACATGTGCTCCTGGAAACAGTGGCGTTACCGACGTACCAAAGTTCGTGAGCTGACCAGGCTCGGCACATTCCTGCGCATAGCTATCTCCGTCGGTTTGAGCCGCACAGGTTCATGGAGATTATCCCGCACAGTGGCCACCCAATCGGGCATGACCAATCAATGGCTCAGGGGTCAAGGGTTGCTTTGCCTTAAAGATCTATGGGTAACCATCCACTACCCGGCTACGGCTCGGTAACCTCTGGGAACCGCCTAGTGCGGACCCGCTTGCCAGGTGTTGTGGGGGCTGGGGGAGGGATTCCCCCGGCTACCTGATTGTGTTTCAATCCTAATCTTTCCGCCTGCTCTGTGAACTCAGACAGATGTTTCTTCAGCAGCCGCTTGAGCCTGCCATTTCCTTTTGATTCATTCCAACCCATCTCGTCTTCGATCACGAAGATCTCCTGCCGGAGGTCTGTCATCTCTTCCCAATCAATACAGAATCGTTCGTACAACAATCCGACTGCCCGATTGGCGTCAGCTCGGGCTGAGTAGAGTCCGGCAACGAGAGAAAGGTATGAATCGTCGTCAACCTGAGGAGCAGCCCCCGCTTCAGCGAGAAGCTTCTGGACTGCCAGTGGGTCGCCGTCCGATTGGGTCGAGAGCTGAATCAGCCAGTACGGGGGCTGATCCGTGGCAGCAATCTGTCCGTCTGCCCACGATGCAACCTGGTCGGGCTCAATCAGCCCTAGCGCGAGGCACTGGGATAGAAATGTCGGATCATTCATCTTTCAAACACAACGTTAAAATGAGCTATGAGCTAGGCGAGCGCATCGAGTCCAGCCAATTAGCTCAATTTTATTGTTAGTTTATTCATCGGCCTGCTTGGGTGTTTTAGCTATTATCCACGCGTCTCCGATTTTATTTCGCCAAGCATGAAAACCTGGTTCAATCTTAGCGACTTCGAATACCGTTGGATCGATTTTTGTAATTTCCTCTAGACCAACCAGTCTGGCATCTTCCATAGTGTATTCAATATTACCGACAAACTGCCAGCCATTATCTTCTAAGTCGTGATATACAACTTGAATCGGACATTCACCCTCTATGATTTGTCGAATCGTAAAAACGGCGCAATTTTTTGGCTGATCGAATGGCCACTCACCTTCTTTAGTCTTGAATATTCCGAGCATTTCACGATCCTACTTTTGGAAACTAATCGCGGTGCTGACCGGCGCCGTGCGCCGATTAAGCAGACGCAGTCTGGTTGATTGGTGTGCGGTGTCCGGTCAGCACCGCGATTCTCGGCGGCGCAGCCGCCGAGAACGCTTAATTTCAGCCGCGCGCGCAGTTTGCGCGTCGGCTGGAAATTTTTGTTGGGCGTTGCTTTCTCTTTGCCCAAGATAGAAAATTAACAAGTCCAGCTGTCACTGCCATCTAAATATTACCTCCACGCATGCGCGACAATTCTTCGGAAACTAGCTGGATCGACAACTCAAAAAAGTCGAATAATGCGTACAGAGGGGACAAAAGAGGGTGCACGATTTCCGGCAAGTTCGTATCGATCGCCTGTGCGTCCACATGTGTATTCAAAGTAATTGAATTCTGGCGCGCAATGCGACTCTCCCAGACATGACGTCTATGGTCAATGCTCGTTAGGGCCCGCCCAGATAGACCTTCATAGGTGGCAATAAACCTTATCGTC